>JAABUO010000223.1_pt1 | contig 143570 bp, 137 predicted proteins | sample 5559291 | NCBI WGS metagenome assembly JAABUO01 (sample SAMN10711878, study PRJNA513372) | rock metagenome | isolation source: Antarctica rocks | place: Antarctica: Victoria Land, Finger Mt sud
GGGGGCGCCCCGCTCGCGCCTACGCCCTCACTGCGGCAGGTCACGCCGCCGGCCCATCCGCCTACGACGACCTCGCCGTGAGCGCGCTGCGCTTCCTGAACGAGCAGGCCGGCCCCGCCGCCGTCGACGCGTTCGCCACCGACCGCGCCGAGCAGCTCGCTGACCGCCTGACCAACCGGCTGCCGAGCACAGTGGCCGGTCCCGCTCTCGTGTCCGCGCTCGCCGGGGCGCTAACCGACGAGGGCTATGCCGCGACCGTCCACGAGGTCGCCACCGGCACCCAGCTCTGCCAGCACCACTGCCCGGTCGCCTCGGTCGCTGGTGAGTTCCCCGCGCTGTGCGATGCGGAGACGGCCGCGCTGTCTCGCCTGCTCGACACCCACGTGCAGCGGCTCGCGACCATTGCCCACGGCGACGGCGTCTGCACCCTGCACGTCCCGCTGCCGTCCTCGGCAGCGTCTCCCGCCGTCACCACGTCTCCCACCACTGCTCCGGCTGCTGCCGGCGCGCCCGCCGCTCCACGGAAGGGGTCTGCATGACCGCCGTCGAATCCGAGCTCGAAGGTCTTGGCACCTACAAGTTTGGCTGGTCGGACTCCGACAGCTACGCCTCCACGGTCAAGCGCGGCCTGTCCGACGCCACCGTGCTCGACATCAGCGTCCTCAAGTCCGAGCCCGCCTGGATGCTCGAGATGCGGCGCAAAGGCCTGAAGCTGTTCGAGCGCAAGCCCATGCCGACGTGGGGCGCCGACCTGTCCGGCATCGACTTCGACAACATCAAGTACTTCGTGCGCTCGACGGAGAAGCAGGCGGAGTCCTGGGAGGACCTGCCCGCCGACATCAAAGCGACCTACGATAAACTCGGAATTCCAGAGGCGGAGAAGCAGCGACTTGTTGCTGGAGTAGCTGCCCAATATGAATCAGAAGTTGTTTACCATAAAATTCGAGAAGACCTTGAAGAGCAGGGCGTCATCTTCCTCGACACCGATACCGGTCTGCGCGAGCACGAGGACCTGTTCCGCGAGTACTTCGGCTCGGTGATCCCGGTCGGCGACAACAAGTTCGCCGCGCTCAACACTGCCGTGTGGTCGGGCGGATCATTCATCTACGTGCCCAAGGGCGTGCACGTCGAGATCCCGCTGCAGGCCTACTTCCGCATCAACACCGAGAATATGGGCCAGTTCGAGCGCACGCTGATCATCGCCGACGAGGGCTCGTACGTGCACTACGTCGAGGGCTGCACGGCGCCCATCTACTCCTCCGACTCGCTGCATTCGGCAGTCGTCGAGATCGTCGTGAAGAAGGACGCCCGCGTCCGGTACACGACAATTCAGAACTGGTCGAACAACGTCTACAACCTGGTGACCAAGCGCGCTGCCGTGCAGGCCGGCGGGACGATGGAGTGGATCGACGGCAACATCGGCTCCAAGGTCACGATGAAGTACCCGGCGGTGTGGCTGCTCGGCGAGCACGCCAAGGGCGAGACGCTGTCTATCGCGTTCGCGGGGGAGGGCCAGCACCAGGACGCCGGCTCCAAGATGGTGCACGCCGCGCCCAACACCTCGAGCACGATCATCAGCAAGTCGGTGGCCCGCGGCGGCGGCCGCACCTCCTACCGCGGGCTGGTGCAGATCCAGGAGGGCGCTGAGCACAGCCGGGCGACCGTGAAGTGCGACGCGCTGCTCGTCGACACCATCAGCCGCTCCGACACCTACCCCTACGTCGATGTGCGCGAGGACGACGCCTCGATCGGCCATGAGGCAACCGTCAGCAAGGTCGGCGACGACCAGCTCTTTTACCTGATGAGCCGGGGGCTGGGCGAGGACGAGGCCATGGCGATGATCGTGCGCGGCTTTGTCGAGCCGATCGCCCGCGAGCTACCGATGGAGTACGCCCTCGAGCTCAACCGGCTGATCGAGCTGCAGATGGAGGGCTCAGTTGGCTGACCGGTCGACGATCGACACCGGCCGGGCATCCGACCTCGCTCCCGGGAGCGAGCTGCGGGACCAGATGGACACCGCGATCGCGGCGGAGCGCGAGGCAACCCGCCAGGCCTCGTCGGCGATGGCGTCGGCGACGGCCGGCCCCGGCAAGCCCGTGGGGGGGCCGGGCGCTCGCAAGGCCACCGGCACCCCGCAGCGCATGCTCTCGCGCGACCCGGGCGCCTTCGCCGTCCCCACCGGGCGCGAGGAAGAGTGGCGCTTCACCCCCATGCGCCGCTTGCGGCGCCTGTCGGCTGCCCTCGAGGACGCCGCGCCCCTCGCGGCCGCCGAGATCACGACGGAGCTGCACGGCGCGACCGCCCAGCGGGTGGGGATGGACGACGAGCGGGTCGGGCGTGCCCTCATCCCGGCCGACCGGCTGACGGCGCTGGCGATGGCCAGGGTCGACGACGCCCTGCTCGTCACCGTGCCGGTCGAGGAGGTCGACGCCGTCGCGCACCTGGCTATCCGCAGCACCGGCGGCCCCGGCGGAGCAGACAGTGGCGTCGACGTGGCCCACGTCGTGCTCGACATCGGCCGGCACGCCGCTGCCACAGTCGTGCTCGACCACACCGGCGCCGGTTCGCATGCCCTCAACGTCGAGGTCGTGGCCGGCGACGGCTCACAGGTGACCGTGGTGTCGGTGCAGGACTGGGACGATGACGCCGTCCACCTCGGCGCGCACGCGCTGCGCGTCGGGCGCGACGCGCGGGTCCGCCATGTCGTCGTCACCCTCGGGGGGGACGTCGTGCGCCTGCTGCCCACTGTCACCTACGCCGGGCCCGGCGGCGACGCCGAACTGTACGGACTGTTCTTCACCGACGCCGGCCAGCACCAGGAGCACCGCCTGTTCGTCGACCACGCCGCTCCGTCCTGCCGCAGCCGCGTGACCTACAAGGGCGCGCTGCGCGGCGAGGGTGCGCACGGGGTCTGGATCGGCGACGTGCTGATCCGGGCCGCCGCCGTCGACACCGACACCTACGAGCTCAACCGCAACCTTGTCCTGTCTGACGGGGCCCGTGCCGACAGCGTCCCGAACCTCGAGATCGAGACTGGTGAGGTCACCGGCGCAGGGCACGCCAGCGCCACGGGCCGGTTCGACGACGAGGCGCTGTTCTACCTGATGGCCCGCGGCATTACCGCCGACGAGGCCCGGCGCCTGGTCGTGCACGGCTTCTTCGCCGACATCATCTCCCAGCTGCCCGGCGAGCAGTTGCAGGCCCGGGTGCAGGGCGCCGTCGAGGTCGAGCTGGCAGCGGGCGACCCCGTCCCAGCTGAGCCCGCCGCGGGGGTGGCGCCATGAGCTGGACCCGCGTCTGCAAGCTCTCGGACATTGCGGAGGAGTCTGCCCTGCAGGTCGAGGTCGAGGGCGATCCCGTCTGCATCGCCCGCTCAGGTGGCGAGGTGTTCGCCGTCGACGACATCTGCTCGCACGCCGAGGTGTCGCTGTCCGAAGGCGACGTGGAGGACGGGCGCGTCGAGTGCTGGCTGCACGGGTCGCGGTTCGACCTGCGCACCGGCAAGGCGACGAGCCTGCCCGCCACCGAGCCCATTGCTGTCTTTCCGGTCAAGGTCGAGGGCGACGAAGTCCTCGTGGATGTGGAGCCATGAGCGTTCTGGAGATCACCGACCTGCACGTGTCGGTCGAGGACAAGGAAATCCTGCGAGGCGTCGACCTCACCGTCCGGGCGGGGGAGACGCACGCGATCATGGGCCCGAACGGGTCCGGCAAGTCGACCCTGGCCTACTCGGTCGCCGGGCATCCCAAGTACCGGGTGACCTCGGGCGGCATCACGCTCGACGGCGAGGACGTGCTCGCCATGACAGTCGACGAGCGGGCCAGGGCCGGGCTGTTTCTCGCCATGCAGTACCCCGTTGAGGTACCGGGCGTGACGGTGTCGAACTTCCTGCGCTCGGCTGCGACAGCGGTCCGCGGTGAGGCGCCGAAGCTGCGCACGTGGGTCAAGGAGGTCCGCGCGGAGATGTCAGGGCTGGAGATGGACCCGACCTTCGCCGAGCGCAACGTCAACGAGGGCTTCAGCGGCGGCGAGAAGAAGCGGCACGAGATCCTGCAGATGGCGCTGCTCAAGCCGAAGATCGCCATCCTCGACGAGACCGACTCCGGGCTCGACGTCGATGCACTGCGCAGCGTCAGCGAGGGCGTCAACCGTGCCCGTGCGGGCGGCGAGGTCGGCACGCTGCTGATCACGCACTACACGCGGATCCTGCGCTACATCACGCCCGACTTCGTGCACGTCATGTCCGCCGGCCGCATCGTCGAGTCCGGCGGCGCCGAGCTCGCGTCGCAGTTGGAGAGCGAGGGCTACGCGCGCTTCGGCGGCGACGCTGCCGGCTCAGGCGTCGAGCCAGCCGAGCGCGGCCCGATTCTGCCGGGCGTCGGAGCAGGCGGCGCGTGATGCCCGAGGTGCCGGCGGCTGTGGTCGACGAAGTTGTGGTCGACGAAGCCGCGGCGGACGAAGCGGCGACAGGCGACATCGGCGGCTCGCCCGTGCTCGCGCTCCAGGATCCGGCCGGGGCACCGCTGGCTCCGGCGGAGCGGCGGCTCGCCGCTTCCTTCGACGTCGAGGTCGTGCGCAAGGACTTTCCGGTGCTCGGCCGGCTGCTCCACGGCGACCGTCCGCTGGTCTACCTGGACTCGGCCGCCACCTCCCAGAAGCCGACGGCTGTGCTCGATGCCGAGCGTGAGTACTACGAGTGGCACAACGCCAACGTCCACCGGGGCATCCATACCCTCGCGGAAGAGGCCACTGCGCTGTACGAGGGCGGCCGCGACACTGTCGCCCGGCTGATCAACGCGGCCGACCGGCGCGAGGTGGTTTTCACGAAGAACGCCACCGAGGCGCTCAACCTGCTGGCCTACACCCTCGGCAGCCGGCTCCGGCCCGGTGACGAGGTCGTCGTCACGGAGATGGAGCACCACTCCAACCTCGTGCCGTGGCAGCTCGCGTGCGAGCGCTCCGGCGCCACGCTGAAGTGGTTCGGGCTGACCGAGGAGGGCCGGCTCGACCTGCGTGACGGCGTGATCACCGAGCGCACCAGGATCGTCTCGTTCGTCCACCAGTCGAACATCCTCGGCACTGTCAACGACGTGGCCGCCGTGCGCGACCGAGCCCGTGCCGTCGGTGCAACAGTCGTGCTCGATGCCTGCCAGTCGGTGCCGCACATGGGCGTCGATGTCCAGGCGCTGGGCGTCGACTTCATCGCCTTCAGCGGGCACAAGATGCTCGGCCCGACCGGCATCGGCGTGCTCTGGGGCAACTTTGACCTGCTGGCCGAGCTACCGCCGTTTCTCGGCGGCGGTGAGATGATCGAGCTGGTCGAGATGAGCGGCTCCACCTACTCCGAGCCGCCGCACCGTTTCGAGGCCGGCACCCCGCCCATCGCGCAGGTCGTCGGACTGGGCGCTGCGGCCGACTACCTGATGGCGCTGGGGATGGACGCCATCGAGGCGCACGAGCGGCAGGTCACCTCCTACGCACTCGACCGGCTGGCGGAAGTGCCAGGCCTCCGGGTCATCGGCCCGCCGACGCCGGAGGGCCGCGGCGGGGCGATCTCGTTCGCGTTGCCCGGCGTGCATCCGCACGACGTGGGCCAGCTGCTGGACGAGTCGGGCATTGCCGTGCGGGTGGGCCAGCACTGTGCCCGCCCGGTCTGCGTCCGGTACTCGGTGCCGGCGACCACGCGCGCGTCGTTCGCGGTCTACACGACCCTGGGCGAGGTCGACGCGCTGGTGGAAGGTCTGGCCCGGGTCCAGCTGTTGTTCTCACGGTGAGGGGCAGGTGAGCGCTGTGGACATGAGCTCGATGTACCAGGAGATCATCCTCGACCACTACCGCAACCCGCATCACCGCGGGCTGCGCGACCCGTTCGACGTCGAGGTCCACCACGTCAACCCGACATGTGGTGACGAGCTCACGCTGCGCGTGCGCCTGGCCGACGGCAGCGTCGAGGACGTTTCGTACGAGAGCGACGGCTGCTCGATCTCCCAGGCGTCGGTCTCGGTGATGAGCGACCTTGTCATCGGGCGCAGCATCGGCGACGCGCTCGAGGTCGAGCGCGAGTTCCACGCGCTGATGACTTCGCGCGGCCAGGGCCAGCCGGACGAGGACGTGCTGGAGGATGCCGTCGCGTTCGCGGGCGTGTCGAAGTACCCGGCGCGCGTGAAGTGCGCGCTGCTCGGATGGCTGGCCTGGAAGGACGCCGTCGTGCAGGCAGCCGGCAGCACGAACGTCGACAAGGAGATGAGCGCGTGAGCGAGCAGACAAGCACCGCCCCCAGCCCGGCCGTGCCCGGCGGCGAGATCGACGCAGCCACGATCGATGACCTCGAGGAGGCCATGCGCGACGTCGTCGACCCCGAGCTCGGCATCAACGTCGTGGACCTCGGCCTGGTGTACGGCATCACCGTTGACCAGAACGACGGCAGCCCTCGCACAGCCGTCATCGACATGACGCTTACCTCGGCGGCCTGCCCGCTGACCGACGTCATCGAGGACCAGACGCGGTCGGTGCTGACCGAGGGGCCGAGCCCGCTGGTCGACGACATCAGGATCAACTGGGTCTGGATGCCGCCCTGGGGTCCGGACAAGATCACCGACGACGGCCGTGAGCAGCTGCGGGCGCTCGGATTCAACGTCTGACGCGGGTCGTGTCTGCCGAGCCGGCTCCGGGTCGGGCCGAAGGCCGCGGTGGGGACATTCCCGATGATGTCCTCGACTTCGCCCACCGGATCTTCGACCTGGCGCGTGACGGCGCGGCCGACGAGCTGACCGCGCACCTCGACGCCGGCCTGCCGGTCAACCTGACCAACGGCCAGGGCGACACCCTGCTGATCCTTGCGGCCTACCACCGCCACGCACCGACAGTGCGCGTGCTGCTCGCCCACGGTGCGGATCCCAACCGGGTCAACGACCGGGGTCAGCCGGCACTCGGCGCGGCTGTGTTCCGGCAGGACGCGGATGCCGTGCGTGCGCTGCTCGAGGCCGGTGCCGACCCGCGTGTGGGGCGGCAGTCCGGAGTGGCAACGGCGCAGGTGTTCGACCTGCCCGAGATGCTGGCGTTGCTGAGCGCCGCGAACGGGCCCGCGAGTCCCGGCGTACCGTCCCCCGGATGAGCTTGGAGCTTGTCCCGCTGTGCGGCATCGACGTGACCTTGGCTGAACCGTTCCGGGTGGGCGCGGGCCCGAGCGGGCACCGCACCGTCGCTGAGCTCACCGGCATGACCTTCACCGGACGGCTGACGGGAACGCTGAAGGGGCACGCCGCGGCTGACTGGCTGAGCATGGTCGGCGCAGTCGCCACCATCGACGTGCGGGCTACGATCGAGACGCCGGAGGGCGCACTGGTGTACGTGCAGTACTCGGGCCGTACCGACATCAGCGGCGGGATGGGCAGTGCCCCGATGTACGTCGCTCCCCGGTTCGAGACCGGCCACCCCGACTATGCCTGGCTCAATGCCGTGCAGGCGGTCGGCAAGGGGAGCCTCGCGGACCTGCACTACGACTGGTACGAGCTGCGCTGAACGGCTGGCCGCCGCCACATGTCGCTTGACAGCCCCCAGCGGCGCGATCATGGTCCCGGCTGACGGGGAGCAGTACCCGCCGCCCGGAGGCCCTCATGCACGATCGTTCACTGCTCTGCGCCGCCGACGTGTCCGACGACGAGCTGACAGCCATGGTGGCGGGCAGCCTGGGTATGGAGCGGGCTGCCGATCTCGAGCTGCTGACGTCGTGCGCGACAGTGGCTGCCTACGACATCGAGGCACTGACGACCGCTGGACGGTACTGGGTGCGCGGACGCGCGCGCACACCCGCTGGCGAGCAGCCCTTCGCCTTCTTCGTCAAGGTCGTGCAGTCATGGGCCCGGTCGCCCTACTTCGCGGTCGTCCCGCCGGAGCTGCGCGAGGATGCCCTGGCCCAGTTGCCCTGGCAGCCCGAGCCGCTGGTCTACCGCTCGGGCCTGGGCGAGCGCCTGCCCGACGGGCTGGGCATCCCGACGGCCCACGCCGTTATCGACATCGACGAGGAGTCCGCCGCCCTCTGGCTGGAAGTGGTCGACACGGTCCCGGTCGCCTGGGACGCCGAGCTCTTCGGCCGCGCCGCGTTCCTGCTGGGCCGGGTCGCGGCGAGCGAGCAGCTGCGTCCCCTTGCGTGCATCTGCCGCAAGGACTCGCCGGTGCGCGGATACGCGGCGGGGCGCGTCGCGCACCAGGTCCTGCCTGCCTTGCTCGACGACGCGGTGTGGTCGCACCCGCTTGTGGCCTCGGCCTTCGACGCCGAGCTGCGGTCCGACCTGCGGCGGGCAGCCGGTGAACTCCCGGCGCTCGTGGAGGAGCTCGAGAGCCTGCCGCTCGGCACCGTCCACGGCGACGCCTGCCCGCGCAACCTGCTGGCGCAGCAGGGCTCGAGCGACCTGATGCTGATCGACTACGGCTTCTGGGGGACGGGGCCGCTGGGTTTCGACCTCGGCCAGCTCCTGATCGGAGAGGTCCAGCTCGGCGAGCGACCCGCCGCCTGTCTTCCCGAGCTCGAGGCGCGCTGCCTGCCCGCGTATGTCGAGGGGCTGCGCGCCGAGGGCTGCCAGGCCGGCCTGGACGTGGTTCAGCGCGCGCATGCCTTGCAGATGCTGCTGTTCTCGGGCCTGTCAGCGATCCCGTTCGAGCACCTCGGCAAGCCCCCGACCACGGAGCTGCATCGCATCGCCGATGAACGGGCGCAGGCGGCACGGTTCATGCTCGATCTGGTGGCTGCCACCGCCTGACTGCACCGCAGGCGTCCGTCATGTGCCGCACATCAGGATGTGTCGTTACGGCGCTCACCCCCGGCGCACAGTCACCGTGTCGAGGTACACCCGCTCCAGCGGGGCGCCGTCGCCGCCGCCGTTCATGGCGTCGTTGCCCAGCGCCAGCAGCCGGTCGAGCACCGCGATCCCCGCCGTGATGCGTCCAGCGACTGTGTACTGCGCTGGCAGCTGGCTGTCCTTGCCGACGAGGAAGAACTGGCTGCCTGTCGAATGCGCCGCGCTCGACTTGGCCATCGCAAACGTGCCGCGGGGGTAGGTCGCGCCCTTGAGGTTCTCCTCGGGCAGCGTGTAGCCCGGGCCGCCTGCCCCGGTCCCCTTGGGGTCGCCGCACTGCAGCACGGTCAGGCCCGGGGTGGTGACGGCTCGGTGGCACAGCGTGCCGTCGTAGAAGTGCCTGCCGGCAAGAAAGGCCAGGCTGTTGACGGTGTGCGGAGCCTTTGCCGCGTCGAGGGAGACGGTGATCGGCCCGCAGGAGGTCGCGAGCGTCATCTGGTAGGTGCCGCCGGTGACCATGAGGCGTGGCTCGGCCGTGAACGTCTGCGCCTTCGGGGCCGTCGGTGTCGCCGAGCCGCAGGCGACCGCCCGGGACGCGACAGGCGGTGGACCGGTCGGCGAGGCGCCGGGAGCGGTGGTCGGTGAGGCGCTCGGCGACGCGGCCGGTGCTGCCTTCTTGCCGCGGCCGTGCAGCGAGACGAACGTGATGCCCCCGATCACGAGCAGCGTCACGACAGCAGCCCCCGCCACGAGGAGCCGCTGCCGCCGGCGCCGCCGGCGTTCGGCCCGGCGCGCGGCCTGCCGGCGGGCGCGCGCGAGGGCGAGCTCGCGCTCCCGGCGGGTAGCGGCCATGCAGGCTCCCGGGGTCGTCGGACATGATCACGCTGGCGTCACCAGTCTAGGAAGGCGCCGGTAACCTCGGGCGGTGCTCGTCTCGCGCGTCGTGGCCCGTGCCTTCGACACCAACTGCTTCGTCGTCGCGCCCGCTGCCGGCGAGGAGTGCGTCGTGGTCGACCCGGGTGTCGGTGTCGAGGACGGCCTTGACGCCGTGCTGCGTGAGCACCGGCTGCGCCCTGTCGCCGTGCTGCTCACGCACGGTCATATCGACCACACCTTCGCTGTCGTGCCGGTCTGCGGGGCCAAGGACGTGCCCGCCTTCATCGCTCCGGACGACCGGGGGCAGCTGACCGACCCGTGGTCGGCTGTCGGCATCCCGCACGGCACGCCGATGTTCGGCAGGCTGACCTGGACCGAGCCGTCCGACGTCCGCCCGCTCGCCGACGGTGACAGCCTCACCCTGGCCGGGCTCGACCTCGCTGTCTCGGCCACGCCGGGACACACCCCCGGCTCGGTTGTCTTCCACGGCGATGGGCGGCTGTTCAGCGGCGACCTGCTGTTCCAGGGCAGCATCGGGCGGACCGACTTTCCCGGCGGCAGCTTTCAGGAGCTGATGGGCTCCCTGGCCCGCGTCGTGCTGCCGCTGCCGGACGAGACAGTCGTGCACTGCGGGCACTACGACGACACAACAGTGGGGCTCGAGCGGGCGACCAACCCCTTCCTCGCCGAGCTGCTGGAAGCCGGAGCAGGCGGGGCGGCCGGGGCCAAGGGCGCGGGGCCCCGCCGGACCGGCTGGTGAGTCCCTTCCTCGCCCCCAAGGGCACGTACGACATCCTCCCGGCTGAATCGAACCGCTGGCTCACCGTCCGCGACGCGCTGCTGGAGCCGGCCCGCAGTGCCGGCTACTCCTACGTCGAGGCACCCGTGCTCGAGGACACCGGCCTGTTCGAGCGCGGCGTCGGCGCATCCACCGACGTGGTGTCCAAGGAGATGTACACCTTCGCCGACCGCGGCGGCCGGTCGGTGACGATGCGGCCGGAGGGCACCGCGGGGGTGGTCCGCCTGGTCGTGGAGCACGGCCTCGAGCGCGGCGCACTGCCACTCAAGCTCTGGTACGCGGGCCCGATGTTTCGCTACGAGCGTCCGCAGGCGGGCAGGTTCCGGCAGTTCCAGCAGGTGGGGGTCGAGGCGCTCGGCCTGGACGATCCCGCGCTCGACGCCGAGGTCGTCGCGCTCGGCAGCCACGCCTTCGCCGGCCTCGGCCTGCGTGACGTCACGCTGCTGCTGACCAGCCTCGGTGACCCCGCCTGCCGGCCGGCCTACACCGAGTCGCTGCGCGGGTACCTCGCCGCGCTGCCGCTGCCCGACGAGGACACGCGGCGCCGGGTCGAGCTGAACCCGCTGCGGGTGCTGGACGACAAGCGCGCCGAGGTCCAGGAGATGGTGGCGGGGGCCCCGACCCTGGTCGACGCGCTGTGTGCGGAGTGCAAGGAGCACTACGACGCCGTCCGCATCCACCTGGCCGACCTCGGCGTGGCCTGGACGGAGGCGCCGCGGCTGGTGCGCGGGCTCGACTACTACCAGCGCACCACGTTCGAGTGGCAGCACTCCGGGCTCGGCGCGCAGAGTGCTGTCGGCGGCGGCGGCCGCTACGACGGGCTGTCGGAGTCGATCGGCGGCCCGCCGCTGCCCGGCATTGGATGGGCGCTCGGGACCGAACGCATCCTGCTGGCGCTCGACGCCGAAGGGGCGGGGCCGCAGGTGCGCCCGCGGGTCGAGGTGTTCGTCGTGCCGCTTGGCGCCGAGGCCAAGCGCCGCGCTGTCGTGCTCGTCGACGAGGTCCGCCGCGCCGGCGCGACGGCCGACCTGGCCTACGGCGACCGCGGGATGAAGGGGGCCATGCGGGCGGCGTCGTCCTCGGGTGCGCGCCGCGCCGTCATCATGGGCGAGCGCGACATCGCTGCCGGCGTCGCGCAGGTGAAGGACCTGGTGACCGGCGAGCAGCAGGCCGTCGGGCTCGACCGACTCGTCGAGGAGCTGACGCTGTAGTGATCCGGACGCATCAAGCAGGGGAGCTGCGGGCGGCCGACGCCGGCACGACCGTGACGCTTGCCGGATGGGTGGCGCGGCGACGCGACCACGGCGGTGTGCTGTTCGTCGACCTGCGTGATGCCAGCGGCGTGGTGCAGGTAGTGCTCGGCGACGGGACGGGCGGCGAGCTGCGCAGCGAATGGTGCATCCGCCTGACCGGCGAGGTGCGACGGCGGCCCACCGGCAACGAGAACGCCGAGATCGCAACGGGTGAGGTCGAGGTCGCGGCGTCGTCCTACGAGGTGCTCAGCCAGAGCGACGCGCTGCCGTTCGCCGTCGACGGGCACGGCGACGCCGACGGGCAGCGGGTGGCCGAGGAGACGCGGCTGCAGTACCGCTACCTCGACCTGCGGCGCCCGAGCGTGGCGCAGGCGATCCGGACCCGGGCGGCGGTGACGCGCACGGCCCGGCGGGTGATGGACTCGCGCGGCTTCCTCGACATCGAGACGCCCTACCTGACCCGGTCCACCCCCGAGGGGGCACGCGACTTCCTCGTCCCGGTCCGACTGCAGCCCGGCTCCTGGTATGCGCTGCCGCAGTCGCCCCAGCTGTTCAAGCAGCTGCTGATGGTCGGCGGGCTCGAGCGCTACTACCAGTTCGCCCGGTGCTTTCGCGACGAGGACTTCCGCGCCGACCGCCAGCCCGAGTTCACCCAGCTCGACATCGAGATGTCGTTCTGCGAGCAGGACGACGTCATCGCGCTCGGGGAGGACGTGCTCACCGCCATCTGGTCGGAGGTGCTCGGCGTCGAGCTCGAGCGCCCCTTCCCGCGGATCAGCTACGCGGACGCGATGCGGCGCTACGGCAGTGATCGGCCCGACTTGCGGTTCGGCCTCGAGCTGGTCGACCTGACCCAGTACTTCGCCGGCTCGGGCTTTCGCATCTTCGCCTCCTCCGAGCACGTGGGGGCTGTCGTCGTGCCGGGCGGGGGCTCCTACACCCGCCGGCAGCTCGACGGCTGGCAGGAGTGGTCACGCAGCCGCGGCGGCAAGGGTGTGGCATATGTGCTCGTCGGATCAGAAGGCGTCCCCTCCGGCGGCATCGCCAAGAACCTGTCGGCCGACGAGGTCGCCGGGCTAGCGGCGGCGACCGGCGCCGGCCCCGGCGATGCCGTGTTCTTCCAGGCCGGCCCTCGCCACGCAACGCTGGAGGCACTCGGGGCGCTGCGGGTGGCTGTCGCGCGGGACCGCGACCTCGTCCCGCCGGCCCGCTGGGAGTTCGTCTGGGTCACCGACTTCCCGATGTTCGAGCCCTCGGAGCTTTCGGAGCCGGCCAGCGGGCCGGACGCCGGCGCGGGGGGCCCTGATGCAGGGGGTGCTGATGGAGGGGGACAGTGGACCGCGGTGCACCACATGTTCACCCGCCCGCGCGACGAGGACGCCCCTGACCTCGAGACGCGGCCCGGCGAGGTGCTGGCGCAGGCCTACGACGTCGTGCTCAACGGCAACGAGCTGGGCGGCGGCTCGCTGCGTATCCACGAGCGCGAGCTGCAGCAGCGGGTCTTCGACCTCGTCGGCTTCTCGCCGGAGGACGCTCAGGCCAAGTTCGGCTTCCTGCTCGACGCGTTCCGCTACGGCCCGCCGCCACACGGCGGTATCGCCCTCGGGTGGGACCGCATCTGCATGCTGGTGTCCGGCGCCGACTCCATCCGCGACGTCATCGCGTTCCCGAAGACGGCCAGCGGCAGCGACCCGCTGACCGGCGCCCCGACGCCCATCACGGCGGCGCAGCGGCGGGAGGCGGGGGTCGACGCGGCGGTCAAGCCCCCGGCACGGCCGCGCTGATCCTGTCGCGAGCACCTACAGGCGCCTGAGCCTGCGGCCGATCACGCCATCATCGGCGCACGGCCGGTCATCGTGCACGGGGGTCAGATGCGGTACAGGAAGTCGCCCGGGCACTTGGGGAACGCTGTCGCGGCGGTCAGTGTCGGAGCAGCCTTCGTCAGCGGGTGCACGGCGCCCCCGGCGCCCCCGCGCCTGACCTACACCTACTCGGTCCGCACGGCGGGCCCGGTGCACACCGACGTGCGGGTGCTGAGCACGCTGGCGGACGGTGTCTATGCCGACCCCCGGGGCTGGTCCGTCGGCGGGAAGATCGCGTTCCGCGAGGTGCCAGCCGGCGGGGACTTCACGCTCTGGCTGGCGACCTCCAGCGCCGTGCCGACCTTCAGCCCCGTCTGCTCGGTCCTCTACAGCTGCACCGTGGGGCGCAACGTCATCATCAACGAGGCGCGCCTGACCGCGGGCCCACCGGGCTACCGCTGGCCCGACACATTGGAGAGCTACCGGACCATGGTGCTCAACCACGAGACCGGCCACTGGCTCGGCCTCGGCCACCGCTTCTGCGGGGCGCCCGGTGCCGCGGCGCCGGTGATGCAGCAGCAGTCGATCAGCCTGCAGGGCTGCCGGGCCAACGCCTGGCCGCTGCCGGCCGAGATCACGGCGGTGGCTGCACCACGCCGGCTTTGAATGCTCTCGCGCCCGGCTGAGCCATGGCCACGGGTCGCCAGTAGCGGTGTGGCGCGCACCACAGACAGTCAGGCAGGATGAGCCCCACATCCGGCTGCGAAGGAGTGTCAGGTGCAGAGCACGATGCAGGACGTCCCACTCAGCCTCGCTGCCCTGCTGCGGCACGGCCTCGCTACGTCATCCGGCAGCCAGGTGATCACGGCAACGCCCACGGGCACGAGGAGCGCCAGCTTCGCCGAGGTGGGTGCGGGCGCGGGCCGCCTGGCCAACGCGCTGCGCCGGCTCGGCATCGGCGACGGCGACCGGGTCGCCACCTTCGGGTGGAACAACGCCGAGCACCTGGTGGCCTACCTCGCCGTCCCCGCGATGGGCGCCGTCCTGCACACCCTCAACATCCGCCTGTTCCCTGAGCAGCTGACCTACGTCGCCAACCACGCCGAGGACCGGGTGATCCTGGCCGACGCCTCCCTCGCCCCGCTGCTCGCCGGGCTGCTGCCGGATCTGCCGACTGTCGAGCACGTGCTCGTCGGCGGGGGTGAGGACGCCGCCGCCGACAAGGAGGCTGTCGATGCGCTGACCGGTGTCTCGCCCGCACGCATCCACCTGCTGTCGGACGCCGTGGCCGCCGAGGAGCCGGAGTACCCGTGGCAGGACCACATCGACGAACGCTCCGCGGCGGCGATGTGCTACACCTCCGGCACGACCGGCAACCCCAAGGGGGTTGTCTACAGCCACCGCTCGACGTTCCTGCACTCGATGGCGGCCTGCACGGCCGGGGTGTTCGGCCTGACCGAGCACGACCGGGTGCTGCCGATCGTGCCGATGTTCCACGCCAACGCCTGGGGCCTGCCGTACGCAGCGTGGATGACCGGCGCCGACATGGTGCTGCCGGAGCGGTGGCTGCAGGCCGAACCGCTCGCCCGGCTGATCCGCACCGCGCAGCCGACTGTCGGCGGCGCGGTGCCAACGGTGTGGAACGACCTGCTCCACCTTGCTGACCGGGCCGAGGGGAGCGTCGAGCTGTCCTCTCTGCGGCTCGTCGTCTGCGGCGGGTCGGCGGTGCCGCTCGCCCTGATGCAGGCGCTGCAGGAGCGGCACGGTGTGCGGGTGCTGCAGGCCTGGGGGATGACCGAGACCTCCCCCCTAGCCGCGGTGGCGCATCCGCCAAAGGGCGTCGAGCCCGCGGACGAGTGGGGCTGGCGCGCCCGGACCGGGCGCGTCGTCCCCGGTGTCGAGTGCCGCATCGTCGACGACGCCGGTGAGGTGCTGCCGGCCGACGGGATCGCCGTGGGGGAGTTCGAGTGCCGCGGGTCCTGGGTGACCGGCTCGTACTACCGCGGCGACGACCCGAGCCGCTTCTCACCCGACGGGTGGCTGCGCACCGGCGACGTCGGCACACTCGACGACCGCGGCTTCATGCAGATCACCGACAGGTCCAAGGACGTCATCAAGTCCGGCGGCGAGTGGATCTCGTCGGTCGAGCTGGAGAACGCGCTGATGGGCCACCCCGACGTGATACAGGCCGCAGTCGTCGCCGTCCCCGACGAGCGCTGGCAGGAGCGGCCGCTCGCCTCGATCGTCCTCCGGCAGGGGGCCTCGGTGACCCCCTGACGACCTGCGCGAGTTCCTTGCCGGCTCTGTCGCCCGCTGGCAGCTGCCAGAGCGCTGGGCGTTCATCGAGGCCGTGCCGCGCACCTCGGTCGGCAAGTTCGACAAGAAGGTCATCAGGGCGCGCTACGCGGACGGTGACCTCGACGTCGTTGAGCTCGAGGGCGCTCCGGCGGCCAGCTCGCAGAGCTAACGCATCGGCAGCGCGGGGTCTCAGCCCCGCGCATCCTGCGGGGGAGCCCCGCCCGCATCCGGGGGTCCGAAGCGCCCCGCCGCGCCCTCGTCGGGCAGCACGACCTGGGTGCAGCGTGACGAGGCGAGCAGCGTCCCCTCGGCGTCGGTCAGCTCGGCCGCGGCGAACACCACGCGCCTGGTCCGCCGCACGACCCAGCCGGTGGCCGAGAGCAGGCCGGGCTTGCTGGCCCGCAGGAACTCCACGCGCAGGTCGGCGGTCAGGAACGCCTGGTCGCGGTCGAGCACCGTCCACGTCGCTCCACCCATCGCCGCGTCGAGCAGCGCCGTGACCAGCCCGCCCTGCACGACGTGGCCGCCCCTGGTTGGGAAGCCGTACTCCTTCGTCGCATCCCACTCGATCGATGTGCGGCCCGGCTCCCACCCGGTGCGCCGGTAGCCGAGCGTCTTCCACAGGTGGGGCTGGCCGTCCCGGTCGCGCGTCCACTCGTCGACGTCCTGGAACCGGTCACCGGGTGAGACGTCGGGGGGCGGCAGCGGTGCGGGCACGTGGTCCTCCATCGAGCAGAGCAGCTGGCGGCGCACCGCGGCGGGCGGCCGGGCGTGCCTCGGAGGCTAGCCGCAGGCTCCCGCCGGGCGTGCGGCCGTACGGTCGCTGCGTGAGCTTGTTCGACGCCGACCTGGCGAGCCGCGCGCCGCTGGCGGTACGGATGCGCCCGCGCAGCCTGGACGAGGTCGTCGGCCAGGCCCACCTGGTCAGCGAGGGAGCCCCGCTGAGGCGGCTGCTCGATGGTCAGGGTGCGACGTCGGTGGTGCTGGTGGGGCCGCCTGGCACCGGCAAGACGACGCTCGCGCACCTGGTCAGCCGGGGGAGCCGGTACCGCGAGCTGTCGGCGGTCTCGGCCGGGGTCAAGGACGTGCGGGCCGTCATCGAGGATGCGCGGAGCACCCTGGAGCTGTCGCGTACGCGCACCACGCTGTTCCTCGACGAGGTCCACCGCTTCACCAAGGCTCAGCAGGACGTGCTGCTGCCGGCGGTCGAGAACGGCTGGATCGTGCTGGTGGCCGCCACCACCGAGAACCCCTTCTTCAGCATCATCTCGCCGCTGCTGTCCCGCTCGCTGCTCCTGCGGCTCGAGGCACTCGGCGAGGATGACATCCGCACCCTCATCCGGCGCTCGCTGGCCGACGAGCGCGGCTTCGGCGGCCGGCTGCGGCTCACCGACGAGGCCGAGCAGCACCTGCTCACGATCGCCGGGGGAGACGCACGCCGGGCACTGACCGCGCTGGAAGCGGCCGGGCGGACCGAGGGCGAGCTCGACCTGGCTGCGATCGAGCGGGCCGTCGACCGCGCTGCGGTGCGCTACGACCGTGACGGTGACCAGCACTACGACGTCGCGAGCGCCTTCATCAAGTCGATGCGTGGCGGTGACGTGGATGCGGCGCTGCACTACCTCGCGCGGATGCTGGAGGCCGGCGAGGATCCGCGCTTCGTCATCCGCCGGGTGGTCATCCTCGCCAGCGAGGACATCGGGATGGCCGACCCCAGCGCCCTGCAGGTGGCCGTGGCCGCCGCTTCCGCGCTGGAGCTGGTCGGGCTGCCCGAGGCCCGGCTCTCCCTGGCGCAGGCCGTCATCCACTGCACGCTGGCGCCGAAATCCAACGCGGTCATCGCCGCCATCGACTCGGCGACGGCGGACGTGCGCGCCGGGCGCATCGGCGCGGTCCCGGCGCACCTGCGCGACGCCCACTACCCAGGGGCCAAGCGGATGGAGCACGGGCGCGGCTACCGCTACCCGCACGACTTCCCCGGCGCAGTCGTGCGCCAGCAGTACGCCCCCGACCAGGTGCACGGCCGCGTCTACTGGCAGCCGACCGAGCGCGAGCCATGGGCGGCAGCCCGCACCGCCGAGCTGCGCCAGGTGCTGCGCGGTGACCTCGGTGACCTCAGTGACCCGGGTGAGGTCGGCAACCCAGGTGACGAGCGAGACGCGACGGATCAGGGCGACAACGCCACGCAGGACGATGTCGCGTCCTGGCGTCCGCGGTGCACGCCGCAGCCGCCGACGGACGCCGAGCGCCGGCTGCTGGGTGGTGCCGCGAGCCCTGACCAGCAGGCCTGACCTCCGGTAAATGGAGAGGTGGCGAGGCAGGCCTGACGGTAGGGTCGATCGCTAGGACAGCCGCCCACGAGGGCGTGGCTGCAGCACGTCCGGAGGGCGACCCATGTCGGCGGGGGCGATCGCAGGGCTCATCGCGGCCGGCGCCTTCCTCCTGCTGGCTTTGGTCGGCTGCTTCGTCCTGTTCAAGCTTGGGCGCATCTTCGACGAGGTCGCCGCCCGCGTGCGGCAGACCGGCAGCACGATCGACGAGGGCACCGCCCGGGTGCGGCAGGCGGGCGAGACTGTCGACGAGGTCAACCAGGCACTCGCGCAGGTCAACGCGGAGCTGGCGCGGGTGGATGCGATCGCGTCCCACGTGCAGTCCATCACCGGCAGCGTCTCGGCCCTGACCGGCGTGGTCGCGGCTTCGCTCGGCGGTCCCGTCGTCAAGGTGGCGGCCTTCTCCTACGGAGTGCGCCGGGCGGCAGCCAAGCGCAGCCGCAGCGGGCTCGAGCCGAGCGCCGAACCCAGGGGCCACGCGCGCCGCAAGGTCGCGCCGTGACCCGCCGGCTGGGCTACGTCACATTCGGGATGACTGTCGCGTTCGGCATCACGCTCGCGCTGGTATCCCTGCGGCGGCCGGTGGCGGTGGCTGACCGGCTGCCCCCCGGCTCGGCGGTCCGTTTGCTGGCGGCAGAGGTGGGCGAGTTCGTCCACGACGTGCGCGAGGGGATGCGCGAGCGCGAGCACGAGCTGCGCACGAGCCTCGGCCTGGGCGGCTGAGTCCGATGCAGACAGGCGAGATCCGCCGCCGCTTCCTCGCCCACTTCGAGGCGCGCGGTCACGTCGTCGTTCCATCCGCGAGCCTGATCGCCGAGGACCCGACCCTGCTGCTGGTCAACGCTGGCATGGTGCCGTTCAAGCCGTACTTCCTGGGCGACCTGCCCGCCCCCTGGCCGCGGGCAACCAGCGTGCAGAAGGTCGTGCGGACCATCGACATCGAGAACGTCGGCCACACCGCGCGGCACGCGTCGTTCTTCCAGATGTGCGGCAACTTCTCGTTCGGCGACTACTTCAAGGAGCGGGCCATCCCGCTCGCGTGGGAGCTGCTGACCGCCAGCGTCGAGGGCGGCGGCTACGGCTTCGACCCCGAGCGGCTCTGGGCGACCGTCTACCTCGACGATGACGAGGCCTACGACATCTGGCGCACGATCCTGCCCGGCAAGCGCATCCAACGGCGCGGCAAGGAGGACAACTACTGGTCGATGGGCGTGCCCGGACCGTGCGGCCCATGCAGCGAGATCTACTTCGACCGCGGCCCGGAGTACGGCGCCGAGGGCGGACCGGAGGCCGACGAGGACCGCTACCTCGAGGTCTGGAACCTCGTGTTCATGCAGTACGAGCGGGGCGAGGGCGCCGGCTACGACTTCCCGGTCCTGCGCGAGTTGCCGGCCCGCAACATCGATACCGGCATGGGCCTGGAGCGGATGGCGACGCTGCTGCAGGGCGTCGAGAACCTGTACGAGATCGACATCAGCCGTCCCGTGCTCGACCGTACCGCTGAGCTCACCGGCACCCGCTACGGTGCCGACCCGGCGAGCGATGTCCACCTGCGCGTCGTCGCCGACCACCTGCGCACCGCAGCCATGCTGATCGCCGACGGCATCACCCCGTCGAACGAGGGGCGCGGGTATGTGCTCCGCCGGCTGATGCGCCGGGCGCTGCGCAGCGTCTACCTGCTCGGAGGCCGCGAGCCGGTGGTGCCTGAGCTGCTCGGCGTCATCCGGCAGGCGATGGGACCGATGTACCCCGAGCTGAACAGCGCCGTCGTCGCCTCCGTGGCTGCCGGCGAGGAGGAGTCCTTCCGCGCGACGCTCACCCGCGGCATGACCCTGTTCGAGTCCGCCGCGGGCGGGGCTCGGGCGGCGGGTAGTGCCACCCTGTCCGGGGAGCGCGCGTTCGAGCTGCACGACACCTACGGCTTCCCCATCGACCTGACCCTCGAGCTCGCTGCCGAGCAGGGGCTGTCGGTCGACGAGGACGGCTTCCGCCGGCTGATGCAGCGCCAGCGGGATGCGGCCAAGACCGACCGCCAGGGCCGGCGCATCGGCAACGTCGACTTCTCGGCGTACCGGCCCGTGCTGGAGCGCTCCGGCGCGACGACCTTCACCGGCTACACCGAGCTCGAGCGCGAGTCGGTGGTCGGGGCGCTGCTGGGGCTCGGCGACGGTGCCCAGCTGGCCGCCGCAGGCGAGGGGATGGAGGTCGGGCTCGTCCTCGACGTCACCCCCTTCTACGCCGAGGCCGGCGGCCAGGAGGCCGACCTCGGGCTGGTGCGCTTCGACGGCGGCGAGGCCGAGGTGCTCGACGTCCAACGGCCTGTCGCCGACCTGGTCGTGCACCGGGTGCGCATCCGGTCAGGGGAGCTGCGGTCGGGGTCGGCCGTCCAGGCGATGGTGGACCCCGCCCGGCGGCAGGCGGTCAGCCGCTCGCACACCGCCACGCACCTCATCCACCGGGCCTTTCGCGCCATGCTCGGCGAGAGCGCCACCCAGGCGGGCTCGCTCAACGCCCCTGGCCGGCTGCGCTTCGACTTCCACTCGCCCTCTGCTGTGCCCGCGTCGGTGCTGCGCGACGTCGAGGACGAGGTCAACGAGGTCCTGCTGCGCGACCTTCCGGTCAGCGCCTTCGTCACCACCTTGGACGAGGCCCGCCGGATCGGCGCGACGGCGCTGTTCGGGGAGAAGTACGGCGACTCGGTGCGGGTTGTCGATGTCGGGGACCCGTCCGCGCCCTATGCCCGTGAGCTGTGCGGCGGCACGCACGTCTCTCGCTCGGCCCAGCTCGGGGCGGTGACACTGCTGTCGGAGGGGTCGGTCGCGGCCGGCACCCGCCGGGTCGAGGGGCTCGTCGGGCTCGACGCTTTCCGGTTCCTCGCGCGGGAGCGCGTGCTGCTCTCCCAGGTTGCCGCCGTGCTCAAGGCCACCCGCGTCGAGGAGGTCCCGGACCGGGTTGCCGACGTCGTCGCCCGGCTGCGGGACGCCGAGCGCGAGCTGGAGCGGGTGCGGTCGCAAGCCGTGCTCGAGTCGGCCGGCGCGATGGCGGATGCTGCCCGGCTGGTCGGCGACGTCTACCTGGTGGCTGTCGAGGCGCCGCCCGGCACCTCCGCCGACGACGCGCGCAAGCTCGCCACCGACGTGCGGCGACGGCTTGTCGAGCGCTCCGGAGTGGTGGCGGTCGGCGTCCGCGGCGAGGGGCGCGCCTCGCTCGTCGTCGCGACCACCGACGCCGCCCGTAGCGCCGGACTGTCGGCCGGCGAACTTGTCCGGACCGCCGCCGCCGAGCTCGGGGGGCGAGGGGGCGGCAAGCCCGACCTCGCGCAGGGCGGCGGCCCGCAGGCCGACGGCCTTCCCGCCGCGCTCGCTGCCGTCGAGCGCGGCGTCGCCGCCGGGCGGTGAGGGTGGTGGGGGCGCCGGGGGCGCCGGGGGCGCTGCCAGGCGCGACCGCCCCGGGGGTGCGGCTGGCCGTCGACGTCGGCACCGTCCGGGTCGGCGTGGCCGCTAGCGACCCTGCCGGAGTGCTCGCCTCACCTGTCGAGACCCTGGCTCGCGGCCGGGGCGACCTCGACCGGCTCGTCGCGCTCGTGACAGGGCGCCAGGCGGTGGAGGTGCTCGTCGGCCTGCCCCGCACCCTCGCCGGGCGCGAGGGGCAGGCTGTCACGATGGCTCGCGAGTACGCCGCCGCCCTCGCGCCCCGCATCGCCCCGGTGCCCGTGACCCTCGTCGACGAGCGGCTCACCACGGTCGTCGCCGAGCGGCAGCTCCAGTCGGCCGCTGGACGACCGCCACCGGGTCGCCGCGGTCGCGGCGGTGGGCGCGGTGGGCGCAGTGGGGGCGGAGGAGGCGGAAATGGTGCCGTCGCCCGGCGCGCCGTCATCGACCAGGTGGCTGCGGTGGGCATCCTGCAGTCGTGGCTGGACAGCCGAGCAGTCGGCGTTCCCGGTGACATACGGTCACCCAATGCCGCAGCCGCTGATCCCGGGGGCGCTGAGTGACTGACTCGCTGCCCGGCCTGCTGAGCTCCGGCTCCGCCGACCCAGGGCCGCGGCCTCCCCGCCACCCCGGAGTCCGTGTCGGCCGGCTGCTGGTCGCGGTCGCCGTCCTCGCCGGGCTCGTCGTCCTCGCTGCGCTGGGGCTCAACTCCGTGCTCGCCCGGCTGCACATCGGCGGCTCGTCGGCTGCCGACTACAGCGGGCAGGGCAGCGGCAGCGTCACCGTGCAGGTCTTCGAGGGGGCGGTGGCGACGCAGATCGGCAAGACCCTCGCGACGCAGGGAGTGGTCAAGAGCGCCGCCGCGTTCCAGGACGCAGCTCAGTCCGACTCGCGGTCGCGCAGCATCCAGCCCGGCTACTACCGGCTCCGGCACGAGATGAAGGCGGCGGCGGCCCTGTCGCTGCTGCTTGACCCGTCCTCGCGCGTGGAGTCGACCTTCACCATCGCGGAGGGCGCCGACCTGCGCACCGCACTGCCCGTGATCGCGAAGGCGACGCGCATCCCGCTGGCCAAGCTGCAGGAAGCAGCCAAGCGGCCGCAGGACCTCGGCCTGCCCGCGTACGCGACAGCCCCCAACTCGCCTGAGGGCTTCATCTTCCCCGCGACCTACTCGGCTCGCCCCGACGCGACTGCCACCGACGTGCTGAAGATAATGGTCGCCAAGTACCGCGACGTCGCGTCCGGCCTCGGCCTGGAGAACGCCGCCCGGGCCGAGGGGCTCACCCCGCTGCAGGTGGTCACGCTGGCGTCGATCGTGGAGCGGGAGGTGGCGCACAAGGACGACCGCGGCAAGGTCGCGCGGGTGGTGCTCAACCGGCTCAAGGACACCGCCGACTTCCCGACCCTCGGGATGGACTCGACTACCCGGTACGCGCTGCAGGACTACCAGGGGCCGTTGACGCAGAGCCGGCTCGACACGAACTCGCCCTACAACACGCGCAAGTTCCCCGGCTTCCCGCCCGGGCCGATCGGTGCCCCAGGTGAGGCCGCGCTCAACGCCGCACTGCACCCAACAGCAGGCCCCTGGACCTACTTCGTCAGCCTGCCGAAGGAGAACAAGACGTTCTTCACCGACAGCACCGCTGAGTTCAACCGGCTGCAGGGGCGGTACAACACCGAGACCGGCGGTGGCTGAGGAACCTCAGCAGGGACCCGACCAGGTACCTGGCCGCCAGCCCAACGATGCCGCCGCCCGCCGATGGGCGGCTGTGCTCGGCTCCCCGATCGCACACTCCCTGTCACCGATCCTGCACCGTGCGGCCTACCGCGCACTGGGGCTGGCGGGCTGGAGCTACGAGGCGGTGGAGTGCCCGGTCGAGGCGCTGCCCGCGCGGCTGCAGCAGGCGCGCGACGACCCAGCCTTCGCCGGCTACTCACTGACGATGCCCCTCAAGCTAGCCGTCCTGCCCCAGCTCGACGAGCTGGAGCCGCTCGCCGCTCGGGTGGGCGCTGTCAACACAGTCACGCGCCTCGGTAAAGATGACACGGGGCTCCTCCTCGGAGCCAACACTGACGTGCCGGGGATGGTCCAGGCGCTGCGCAAGGCGGGCGTTGCCGAGTTGGCGCATGCCGTCGTGCTCGGCGCGGGTGGGTCGGCGCAGGCCGCGCTGGCTGCCCTCGCCGAGCTGGGGCGGCCACATGTGGCCGCGCTGGTCCGGCGCCCGGAGCGGGCGCGCGCGCTGCGCACCGTGGCGGAGGCTGTCGGCGTCCCGATCGAGGTGCGGCCCTGGGGCGCGGTCCCGGACACCGAGCTGGTGATCGCCACGACGCCGGCCGGAGCGACCGACGGGCTGGCGGCCGACGCCGCTGCCGGGCGCTGGCCGGCGGGGGCGGCGCTGTTCGACATCCTCTACGCGCCCTGGCCGACGCCGCTCGCTGCCGCCGTGCAGGCACGCGGTGAGCGGGTGGTCGGGGGCGCGGAGCTGCTCGTGGCCCAAGCGCTCGGCCAGGTCGAGCGGATGACGGGGCGCAGCATCGCACCGGGAGTGCTGCATGCGGCCCTGGCCGGCGCCGGCCGGTCTGAGCCCTAGGCCGTCAAGCCGGGGCCGGTGGACGACACCGCCGGGCTACACGGAGCGGGCTCGCTATGCCAGCCGCTCGGCCAGCCGGTCGAGCCCGCTCCGCACCAGCCGGCCGTAGCCATCGTCCGCAAGCGACGGTAGGGCCCGCTGCCCGCGGCGCAGGTGTTCACGCGCACGCTCGAGGTCGCCGACCTTACGGAAGCACTCACCGAGGTTGAGATGCAGCGAGGGGTAGAACGCCGCTACCGGAGCCGCTACACCGGCGTCAGCTGCCCGATCGTCGGTGATGGTGTCAGCGGCAGCCAGGGCTCGCAGGTCCCACATCAGCTCCTCGTGCGCCTCGTCCTGGACGTCGGCCATCGAGTGCGCGAGGGCGCAGCGGTGGAACGCGTCGCCGGCCTCGCCACCGATGTCGTCCCAGATCTCGGCGAACAGGCCGCGGGCCGCCGCGCGATCGCCGCGCTGGCTCAGCTCGATGCCGCGACCGATCCGCGCCATCGTGTTGTCGGCGACTGTCACGGTGCCTCCTCCGCGCCGCTTCGTGCTTGCTCCGGCTCGCCGGTACCGTAGCGGCGGCCACCGACAGGACTGGCTGCTGACCGAACGCGCCACGTGCGGCCCGCCCGTGAAATCCGTCCGACCCGGCCATTACCCTCACGCCATGCTTGATCACCTTGGTGTCCAGGTGGCCGACGTCGCCGCTTCGCTCGAGTTCTACCTGTCCACTTTCGAGCCACTCGGACTGCGCGAGGTCCTCCGCTTCCCGGTCGGTGAGTCATTCGTCGTCGGCCTGGCCGGCGCGCAGGGGGCACCAGACTTCTGGCTCAGCCCGGCAGCGGGCACCGAGACCCGTGAACTGCACGTGGCCTTTCAGGCGGGCGACCGCGCTGCTGTCGACGCTGTGCACAGCGCAGCGCTGGCACGGGGGGCGGAGGTGCTGCACGCGCCGCGTGAGTGGCCGGAGTACCACCCCGGCTACTACGCGGTGTTCCTGCGCGACCTGGACGGTCACAACGTCGAGGCCGTCTGTCACGGCGGTTGACGCTGGAGCGCGGCAGGGCCGCGCGACAGGGGTTCAAGCGCCGGGCGCAGGCCGCCGATGCTGGAGAGCACCCGTCCGTCTACGGCGCCGCCTGCGTGCGCCTGTCCGGAGGTCCCGTCATGACACGGCAGCCCGACTCCTCGCGTCCCGACGCGACACCGCCGCAACCGGCCGGGCAGCCCGCCCCGGGTAGCGCTGCCGTGAGGATGGCCCGCGCATGAGGCTCGAAGGCAGTCTCGACGCATTCGGCCTGCCCGACGTGCTGCAGCTGCTCTCCGCAACCAGCAAGACAGGCGTGCTGCGCCTGTCCCGAGACACCTCCCGGCACGCCGGCGTCGGGCTCCGCGCAGGCCAGCTCACGTCCGTCACCAGCGAGCGCGGGGGAGATGCGCTTGCCCGTCGGGTGATCGGCGCAGGGCTCGTCGACGACGACGCGCTGCAGGCCGCCCTCGACTCCTGCCGCGAGGGCTCGGCGTCCAGCGTGGTTCGAGCCCTGCTCGACAGCGAGGCGGTCGAGCTCGACCAGATGCGCTCCCTGGCGACCACCCAGACGACGGACGACCTCGGCGAGCTGCTGCGCTGGACGACGGGCGAGTTCTCCTTCGCCGACGACGAGCCCGACCCCGACGATCTCGGGGTCACCCTCGATGTCTCGGCAGTCGTCGCCGAGGGGCGCCGCCGCCTCGAGGTCTGGGCCGAGCTGAGCACCTGGGTCCCCGGCACCGACGCAGTCCTGTCACTGGCCGTCACTCCAGAGCAGGACCCGTCGTGCACGCGCGCGGAGTGGGCGCTGCTGGCTCTCGTCGACGGGCATCGGACGGCAGCTGACATCGCTGCTGTGCTGGGGCGCGGCGAGTTCGACGTCGTAGCGGCCCTCGCCGCCTTGGTGCAGCGCGGGCTGCTCGTCGCCGCCGGCGTCGACCAGGGCGGGGGAGCGGTGGCTGACCTGTTGCGTCGCCAGGCGATGCTGGACGGCACTTCGCATGCGGTCCAGGCTGAGCAGCCGGTCGCGGTCGGGGATGCAGAGCTCGATGAACCTGCGACCGAGGGACTTGCGGTCAAGGAGCCCCCGGTCGAGGGGCTTGCGGTCAAGGAGCCTGTGGCCGAGGAGCCTGTGGCCGAGGAGCTTGTGGCCGAGAAGCGTGCCGTCGAGGAGCCGACGCCAGATGGGGCAGAGCGCGCCCCTTCGCCACGGGCGTCTACCGAACAGCTTCCCGACGCGCCGGTGACCAAGAGCCTGATCCTGCGGCTGATCACCGGCGTGGGAGCGCTGTGATGACGACGCCACGCGCGGGAGGACGGCGCCGGACCCGGACCGTCAAGATCGTCGTCACGGGTGCCCCGCGAGCGGGCAAGTCGACGTTCATCCGGACCATCAGCGAGATCACCGTGCTGTCGACCGAGCGCGTGGCTAAGCCCGACGGCACCGACACAGCCGCCGGCACCCCCGTCGCGATGGACCTCGGCCGGATCACGCTGGGTTCTGACCTGGTCCTGACCCTGCTGGGCACCCCGGCGGAGGAGCGCTTCGAGCTCATGTGGGACGTCCTCGGCGACGAGGTGCTCGGCTACGTCCTGCTCGTCGACGGCACTGGCGGCACAGGCGGCGCTGGGGTCACTGCCGAGGCTGGCCTCGCGGCCGCGGCGAAGATCCGGACCGCATTCGCCGCCCGCCTCGAGATCCCGTTCGTCGTCGCAGTGACGACCGTGGCAGGAGCGCCTGCCGAGCCTCCAGCCCCGCCGGTGCTCGACGACCAGACCGAGCAGGACCTGCGCCGCCTGCTCGACCTCGACGACAACGTGCCTGTGCTGGCGGTGGACGCCACTGATCGGGAGTCGGTCAAGGCCGTGCTCCTCGCCCTGCTGCACCGCGTCCTCGCGCAACTGGACCCCGTGCCCTCAGCAGCCTGACCAGCTGCGCAGTGACCTGCCGCGAGGAGCCCGACCCGGCCGTGACCTGTAGTTCTCGCCCGATACTGCCGAGAGGACCAGGGTGAAGCAGCTCGGCGACATCCTGCTCGAGGGCGGCCTCATCGATGCAGACCAGCTGCATCACGCCGTCGAGGAGCAGCAGCGCCTGGGCCGCAGCCTCGGCCGCGTCATGGTCGATCTGGGGCTGGTCACCGAGGCACAGCTCGTCGCTGCGCTCGCCCAGCAGATCGGCCTGCCGTTCGTCGACCTGACCGACTACCCGGTCGATGGCAGCGCCGTCGCGTCGATCTCGCCACTGGTGGCCCGCCGGCACGCCGCCCTGCCCATCGGCTACGACGAGGGCCGGCTCGTCGTCGCGATGGCCGATCCCGCCAACGTGTTCGCCATCGACGACATCCGCTCGATCACCGGCCGTGAGATCAAGCCCGTCGTGGCGACGAAGGCAGACCTGCTGGCGGCCGTCGACCGCTACCACCGCAGCGACATGGTGCTCGACGATCTCACCTCGTCGATGAACAAGACCGATGAGGACGCGGCGGACCTCGCCAAGGTCCGCGAGATCGTCGACGAGGCGCCGATCGTCAAGTTCGTCAACCTGCTGATCACGCAGGCGATCGCCGACCGCGCGTCCGACATCCACATCGAACCGGGCGAGCGCGATGTCCGCGTGCGCTTCCGCATCGACGGTGTGCTGCACGAGATGATGAACTCGCCCAAGTCGATCCAGAGCGGCGTCATCTCCCGCCTGAAGATCATGGCCGAGCTCGACATCGCCGAGCGCCGGGTGCCGCAGGACGGGCGGCTGTCGGTCAACGCCAATGGCCGCAAGGTCGACCTGCGCGTCGCGACCTTGCCCACGGTGTGGGGCGAGAAGGTCGTCATGCGCATCCTCGACAACTCCACGGCGCTGCTCACCCTCAGCGACCTCGGGTTCAGCGACGAGAACTTCGGCCGCTGGGAGCAGTCGTTCACCAAGCCCTACGCAATGCTGCTCGTGACCGGGCCGACGGGGTCGGGCAAGTCGACCACGCTGTATGCCACGCTCAACCTGGTCAGCAAGCCCGAGGTGAATGTGATCACCGTCGAGGACCCGGTGGAGTACCGGCTGCCAGGCATCAACCAGGTGCAGGCCAACCCCAAGGCAGGACTCACCTTCGCCCGGGCGCTGCGCTCGATCCTGCGCTCGGACCCCGACATCGTGCTGCTCGGCGAGATCCGCGACCACGAGACCGCCCAGATTGCCATCGAGGCCGCCCTGACCGGTCACCTCGTCCTCTCCACCCTGCACACCAACGACGCGCCGAGCGCGGTCAACCGGCTGATCGAGATGGGCATCGAGCCCTTCCTCGTCGGCAGCGCGCTCGACTGCGTGCTGGCCCAGCGCCTCGCGCGGCGGCTCTGCCCCAAGTGCAAGCAGGGGTACGAGCCGACCCGCGAGCTGCTGGCCGCCTCACGCTTCGCCTGGCCCGAGGACGAGCCACTGCCCACACTGCACCGTCCAGTCGGCTGCTCGAGCTGCTCCAAGACGGGCTACAAGGGCCGCCTTGCTCTGCACGAGGTCATGGCCGTCGACCATGACATCGAGCGGCTGGCGGTGGAGCGCGGGTCGAAGGAGGCCATCGAGACAGTCGCGCGCGCCGCGGGGATGACGACGATGCGCCAGGACGGGCTCACCAAGGTCCTGCAGGGTGTCACCTCGCTCGAGGAGATCCTGCGCGTCGTCGTCTGAGCCTCCGAGCTCCTCGTCCTCTCAGCCACGGTCGTTGCCTACTGCCTGCGGGGTAGGAGGCGCCCATGAGCCGCAACGCACTGGTGATCGACGCCGGTCCCGAGGCCGTCTGGGCTGTGCTGGCCGATGCCTTCCGGTACCAGGACTGGGTGGTCGGGCTCGCGAGATCCGCGTCGCCGACGGGGACTGGCCCACGCCCGGTTCGTCCTTCGGGCACCGGATCGGCCTGGTCGGGCCACTGACACTGACCGACGAGACGACGGTGCGCGACGCCCAGCCTGGCCGGCGACTGCTGCTGCGCGCCGAGATCGGCTTCCTCGGCGCCGCTGACATCGAGCTCGTGCTCGAGCCAGCCGGCCCTTCGAGCACGCTCGTCCGGATGCGCGAGAAACCGGTCAGCGGGCCGGCGCGATGGTTCAACAACCCCATGCAGGAGCAGGCTTTCTGGGTGCGCAACCTGCTGAGCCTCGTGCGGCTGAAGTTCCTGGTCGAGCGGTACGAGGCGAAGGAGCCAACGGTCCTCGGCACCGCGGCTGGTGCCCGATGAGCACGAGCCCGGCCGTCGCCACCAGCCCCGCCGCCGCTGACACCGCAGCCGTTGGCACGCCCGATGCGATCGTCATCGGGGCCGGACAGAACGGCCTCGTCGCGGCCAACGTCCTCGCCGACGCCGGCTGGTCGGTCGTCGTCCTCGAGGCCCAGCCCACCCCCGGCGGCGCGGTCAAGACCGAGGAGCTGGTCGAGCCCGGCTTCCAGAACGATCTGTACAGCGCCTTCTACCCCCTTGGCTACGCCTCGCCGGTGCTGCAGGAGCTCGAGCTTGAGCAGTACGGGCTGCGCTGGCTGAACTCACCGCTCGTTTTCGTCAACCCGCTGGTCGACGGGCGAGCCGCCGTGCTGTCCCGCGACATCGACGAGACTGCTGCATCGCTCGACTCGTTCGCGCCTGGTGACGGTGACGCGTGGCGCCGCCTTTATGGGCTCTGGCAGGTGGTGCGCGACGACGTGCTCGAGGCGCTGCTGCGCCCGTTCCCGCCGGTCAAGGCCGGGCTGCGGCTCGCCGCCCGCCTCGGCCCCACCGACCTGCTGCGCTTTGCCCGGTTCGGGGTCGTGCCGGTGCGCCGGCTGTCGCAGGAGGAGTTCAACGGCGTGGGTGCCGGCCTCCTGCTGGCAGGCAATGCGCTGCACAGCGACCTGCCGCCGGAGGGTGCGACCAGCGCCTTTCTCGGCTGGCTGTTGTGCATGTCCGGCCAGGAGGTGGGCTTCCCCGCCCCCGAGGGTGGCGCGGCGAGCATCACCGGCGCGCTGGTCCGTCGCCTCGAGCAGCGTGGTGGCCGCGTCGTGTGCAATGCGCGGGTCGCCGACGTGCTCGTGTCCGCGGGCCGGGCGGTCGGGGTCCGGCTCGCGGACGGCACCACTGTGGATGCGCGCCGCGCCGTGCTCGCCGACGTGTCGGCGCCGGTGCTCTACCTCGACCTGCTGCCGCGAGCGTCCGTGCCACCGCTCGTGCTCAACGACATCCACCGCTTCCACTGGGACAACGCGACTGTCAAGCTCGATTGGACCCTCGACGGCACCATCCCCTGGACTGCCGAGCCGGCCGGGCGCGCCGGCACCGTGCACCTCGCGCGGGGAATGGACCACCTGACCGACACCGCGGGGCAGCTCGCCAAGGGGCAGGTGCCGGCCAACCCGTACCTGCTGCTCGGCCAGATGACGATGACCGACCCCACCCGTTCACCGGCCGGGACCGAGACGGTCTGGGCCTACACCCACGTGCCCCAGCAGGTGCGCGGAGATGCCGGGCCGGACGCGCTGACCGGCGCCTGGGACGAGCGGGAGACCGAGATCATCGCGGACCGCATCGAGGACCAGGTCGAGCGGCTGGCCCCAGGCTTCCGCGACCGGGTGCGGGGACGGCACGTCATGACCCCGAACTGGCTGCAGTCACATGACGAGAACCTGGTGCACGGCGCCCTCAGCGGCGGCACGGCTCAGCTGCACCAGCAGCTGGTATTCCGCCCGACCCCCGGCCTCGGCGGCGCCCGGACGACAGTGCGCGGCGCGTACCTCGCCTCGGCGTCGGCGCATCCCGGTGGCGGGGTGCACGGTGCATGCGGGGCCAACGCTGCGCACGCCGCGTTGCAGGACGCCGGCCTGATGGGCGGTGCGATGCGTGCGGGCAGCGGGCTGCTGCGGGTCGTCGACGCCGCTGCCCGGCGCAGCGTCCGTCGGTGACCAGCGCTGAGCAAGTGGCCGGCTAGCGGGAGCCCTGGGCCTGTTTGAGCCACTCCCGCTGGGTCTGCAGCGAGGCCTCCGCCTCGGCCGCCTCGGAGTCGCGCCCGGCCGTGCGCGCCCGCTGAGCACGGCGCTCGAGCTTGTCGATCGACTCCACGAGTCGGATGACGAGCGGGGATTCGGCCGGGTCGGGACGGAACCGGTTGTCCGCCGCCTCACGGATGCGCGTCTCGATAGCGGCGAGCCGGCGCTCCTGGGCCCCCCCGACATCACGCGGGACGGTGCCCGCGGCCTCCCAGCGCTGCTGCAGGTCGCGCAGCCCGCGGCGGGCACCGTTGAGGTCGCGCCGAGGGTCGAGCGCCTCGGCCTCGGTCAGCAGCGCCTCGCGGGCATCGATGACTTGCTGCAGGCCGGCGTCGCGCTCCAGCCGGGCCTCGGTGCGCCGGGCGAAGAAGGAGTCCTGGGCAGCGCGGAAACGGTTCCACAGCGCCTCCTCCGCGGCCTTGGGGGCGCCGCCAGCGGCTTTCCACTGGTTCATCATCGTCTTGTAGCGGTTGGTGGCAGGCACCCAGTCGGTCGAGGTCGACAGCGCCTCGGCCTCGGCTACGAGCGAGTCCTTCACCGCCTGAGCACCCTTGCGGCGCTCGTCGAGCTCGGCGAAGTGTGTGCGGCGCCTACGCTGGAAGCTGCTGCGCGCCCCCGACAGCCGGTGCCACAGGGCGTCATCGGTCGGCCGGTCGAGGCGGGGGAGCTCCTTCCAGCGCTCGACCATCACCCGCAGCTGCTCGTCGGCGCCACGCCAGTCGTCCGAGGCGGCGAGCTTCTCGGCCTCCTCGACGAGGGCCTGCTTGGCCTCGGTCGCGCGGGAGCGCTCGACCGCCTTGATGACCGATGCCTCGGCCTGCTTGCCCGCGACGGCCGTAAGCACGGCATCGAGCCGGGCGGCGAGCGAGCCCAGGTCACCCACCACCGGCGCGTCGACGAGCGAGGCCCGCAGCCGACGGGCGCTCTGACCGACCCGCGCCGGGTCGGCGCCGACGCGCTTCTCGAGCAGGCCGACCTCAGCGGCGAGGTCGTCGAACTTGCGCTCGTAGTAGGCGAGGCCCGCCTCCGGCGCCCCGGCCAGCCACGACCCGATGACCCGCTCGTCGCCGCCGGTGCCCGGCACGTCGCCACCGGTGCTGCGCACGTAGACGGTGCCGTCGTCGTCGATGCGACCCCAGGTTGACCGAACCTCTGCCATGGGGACTGAGGCTATCCGGCTGATCGGCACGGCACCGGCCTCGCCGGCGGGCGGTGCAACCGGGTCAGGGCTGCTCAGCGAGGTGCTGCCACGACGCCGCGAAGCCCGGATGCAGTGGAAGGGATTCCACGGCGGGCTCGGCGACCCAGCGCAGCTCGACGCTCTCGGCGCTGACCGCCCGAACCGGTGGCCGCCCTGCCGCGGCGGGCTCGACGGTGGCGATGACCGTTGTGTAGGACCAGCCGCCGTGGTCGTCGACCGACGTATCGTCGACCCTGACCAGCGCGACGTCGAGCCCTGTCTCCTCCACCGCCTCGCGCAGGGCGGCCTGCTCGGCGCTCTCCCCGCTGTCCCGGGCACCGCCGGGCAGCCCCCAGGTGCCACCGTGGTGGCTCCACAGGGCGCGGTGCTGAAGCAGGACGGCAACCAGCCCGGTGTCGGGGCGGTGCCGCAGCAGCAGCCCTGCCGCCCCGTAGCGGCCCCAGTGGCGGTGACCCTGCTCGCACCGGACCCAGCCGTCGCCGTCGCCCTGCATGCCGAGCCTCCTACCCCGCCCCCGGCGTCATCCACAGCAGGCCAGCCACGGCTGCCAGGGCCGCCGGTAGGCCGCGGCGGTGGGCATGCGTCCCGATGTCGAGGGGCTCGTCGCAGCGACGGCGGCTGCGGTCAGCGATGAGCGCCGCCGCGATGTCGATGAGGGTGGGCAGCCGACCGAGCACGTGCGGTCCCTGCCACGGACACGAGTGCGCGATGCGTCTGGACCTCGGAGAGCAAGCCGCCCTGCTCGTGAGCCAGGCGGCGCTGTCGGCGGTCAGCTGCACAGCGTCATGATGCGAGCCGCAACCGCCCGGCGGAGCGCTGCTGGGAAGGCTGTGGACAGCTGCTGCACACAGAGCGGCCTCCGGCAGCCGATCTGGCGCCCATCTGGCCCGCTCTGTGTGCAAAGCAATGCACCGTGCACACAGAACGGCCCTCAGCGGGCCGAAACGGCCTGAAATGAGGCGCTCTGTGTGCGAGCGTGCAGCTGCCCGCCGACCTCCTTCATCTCTCAGGTCCGCAGGTAGGACGCGCCGTTGACGTCGACGATGCCGCCGGAGGTGAAGGCGCTGCCGGGCTCGGCGAGGAAGGCGACGACGCGGGCGACCTCGTCGGCCGTCGCCACCCGCCCGAACGGGCTCTGCGCGCGGATGCCGTCGCCCTCGGGGCCGTCCAGCAGCCCTCGCGCCATCGCCGTCTCGACGAAGCCCGGCGCGACTGTGTGCACGCTGATGCCGGACGGCGCGAGCGCCACCGCGAGCGACTGCCCGAGCGCGTTCAGCCCTGCCTTGCTGGCTCCGTAGGCGGGGGCGTTCGGCTCGCCCCGGAAGGCGCCACGCGAGGAGACGTTGACGATGGCGCCGCCTCCAGCTGCCGCGAGGTGCCGTGCTGCCGCCCAGCTCGTCGCGGCCGGAGCGACGAGGTTGACGGCAAGGGTCTGCTCCCAGGCGCGCGCCCAGTCGTCCCAGCCGGCCTCGAGCACCCGGTGCGTGGGGAACAGCGCCGCGTTGTTGACCAGTACCGCCAGCCCCCCGAGCGCCTCGGCAGCGGCGTCGACGAGGTCTCGAGCGGCCTCGGCGGATGCCAGGTCCGCCCCGAGCACGACGTGGCCGGCGCCCTCCAGCATCCCGGCTGTCTCCTGCGCCCCGGCACGGTCCGAGCCGTAGTGCACCGCAACGCGGTCGCCCCTCGCCGCAAGGGCCCGGGCGATGGCGCGGCCGATGCCCCGCGAGGCCCCGGTGACGAGGACGGGCCGCCGCTGCGGCGTATCAGTCACTGCCCGACCGTAGCCGGGCCGCATCACGGGTAGGGGAAGCCCGTGCCCGGCTACGACGTCGACAGCGTCCGCTCCCGCTACCCCGCGCTCGCCGAAGGGCTGGTGCACCTCGACGGGCCCGGCGGGACCCAGGTCGCCGCGCCCGTGGCCGACGCGGTGGCGGCGACCCTGCGCTCGGCCGTGTCCAACCGGCACGGGCCGTTCGCCTCGTCCCAGCGCGCCGACGCCATCGTCGACGCCGCCCGAGAGGCCGGGGCCGACCTGGTCGGGGGACGGCCCGAGGGGGTGGTGCTCGGCCCGTCGATGACAGCCCTCACGTTCCGGCTCGCCGACGCCCTGGCCGCCACCTGGTCACCGGGGGATGAGGTCGTGGTCAGCCGGCTCGACCACGACGCCAACGTCCGGCCGTGGGTGCTGGCCGCGCAGCGGGCCGGCGCCACGGTGCGCTGGGCTGACGTCGACCCCGACACCTGCGAGCTGCCGGTGGGTCAGTACGCGGAGCTGATCGGCGACCGGACCCGGCTAGTCGCGCTGACCGCGGCGTCGAACGCCGTCGGTACCCGGCCCGACGTCGCCGCCGTGGCCGGGCTCGCCCACGCGGCGGGGGCGCTCGTCGCCGTCGACGGCGTGCACGCCACGCCCCACGCCCCGATCGAGGTCGCCGCGCTCGGGGCCGACTTCTACTCCTTCTCCGCCTACAAGTTGGGCGGCCCGCACCTCGGTGTACTGGTCGCCGACCCCGCCCTGCTGGGGACGCTGCACCCGGCCAAGCTCGTCCCCTCCTCGGACGACGTGCCCGACCGGTTCGAGACCGGGACGCCGCCGTTCGAGCTGCTAGCCGGGCTCACGGCGATGGTCGACCACCTGGCCGCCCTGGCCAGCCTCGGACCCGGCGGAGAGGCGCCGGGAGCCAGCAGGCGGGAGCGGCTGCTGGCGTCGATGGCAGCTGTCGAGCAGTACGAGGCCGGGCTGTTCGACCGCCTGCTCAGCGGCCTTGGCGCGTTGCCCGGGCTGACGCTGTACGGCGCGGCCCCCCGCCGGACCCCGACCGCCGCTTTCCGCGTCGCCGGGTGCACCCCGCGGCAGGTCACCGAGCACCTGGGTGCGGCGGGCATCTGCGCCTGGGACGGCGACTACTACGCCTACGAGCTGATGACCCGGCTCGGGCTGCTGGAGACCGGCGGCGCTGTGCGGGTCGGGCTGGTGCATTACTCCACCGCGGACGAGGTCGACCGGCTGCTCGAGAGCCTCGCCGCGCTGGTGTCGGCCGCCTGACCGGTTCGGCTCAGGTCACCCGGCCCGGTGCGACGTCGTAGTGCTGGTGATCGCCCGCTGCGACGAGCCGTCGCAGCCGGTCCAGAGCGTCCCACACGTCGACGAAGCGGGTCCCGAGCGGTGCCGGGCCGAGGCGTACCAGGTCCGGGCCCCGGAAGTCGGGGACCACGTGCGCCTGGCTGATCAGGGCCTGGCACACCTGCCAGGCCTGCGGATGCGCCAGGCTCACGTGACCGCCCCGCCGCGAAGGGTCGCGTGGGGTGACGACGACGAAGCTGAGCGGCTGCAGCCACGCGTCGGCGAGCGCGACCAGCAGGCCGGTGAGCGCGCCCGACTTCGCCGCGACCGCAGCCATGCCGGCGCCGGCGACGAGCCTCGCGCCCTGCTCGACGAGGGCGAGGCCGATCACCGGCGGCGTGCCGGCGGTGAAGCGCAGGATCGAGGGCGCGGGGGCGTACTCCTCGCCCATCGCGAACTGGTCGGCCTGCCCGAACCACCCCTGGATGGGGGAGCGCAGCCGCTCCTGCAGGTCGCGGCGCACGTAGAGGAAGGCGGGCGAGCCGGGGCCGGCGTGCAGGTACTTGTAGGTGCAGCCGACCGCCAGCTCGCACCCGGTGCGCGCCAGCTCGAGCGGTACCGCGCCGCTCGCGTGACTGAGGTCCCAGAGCACGCGCACCCCGTGCCGGGCGGCGAGGGCGTTGACGGCGGCGAGGTCGACGCGGGCGCCCGAGCGGTACCCGACCGCGGACAGGCTGAGCAGGGCGACGTCACCATCAGCGGCCTCGAGCGCCGCTTCGACGTCAGCGGGGGAGGGGCCCTCGACCGGGTCGGCGTTGACCACCTGCAGGGTGCGCCCCTGGGCCTGCGTCAGCCCGTCGAGCACGTAGCGGTCCGTGGGAAACGCGCCACGCTCGATGAGCACCGTGCCGCGACCGGGGTGCTCGGCCAGCACCGCGGCCGCGAGCTTGTAGAGGTTGACGGTCGTCGAGTCGCAGACGACGACCTCGCCGGGCTGGGCGCCCAGCAGCTCGGTGCCGATGATGTCACCGACGCGGACCGGCGCATCGATCCAGGCCGGCCCGCCGGCCCAGGAGCGGATGAGCCCGCTGCCCCACTCGTCCTCGACGACGTGGCGCACTGCGTCGCCCGCGGTGGCCGGCGCCCGGCCGAGGCTGTTGCCGTCGAAGTAGAGCAGGTCCGGCTCGCCTGCCGCGTGCACGAGGAGGTCCCGGTAGCCGGCGAGCGGGTCGGCGGCGTCGAGGGCCTCGGCGTGCGCCCGTGCGAGGCAGTCCGCCGGCTCAGGCGCCAGGCTCATCGGCGCAGCTGGCGCTGCTCACGCTGCTCATGCCGACCCGCGGTGCGGGCGACGGACAGGGCCCACAGCACGAGCGGCACCTGCAGGGGTAGCCGGGCGTAGGCGATGGCCTGCGCCGGCAGCGACCGGTCCGACCAGTCGATCGCCATCTTGATGTTGGCGGGGAAGACGGCGACGAACAGCAGCGCCGCGGCCTGCGCTCCCCGCCGCCGGGTCGTGGGATGCGCGACGGCGGCGCCGATGGCCAGCTCGAGGACGCCGCTGCCGTAGGTCCAGACCCGCGGCGAGCCGGGCAGGAACGAGGGGATCAGCCCGTCGTAGGGCCCGGGCACGGCGAAGTGGATGACGCCGCCGGCGCCGAGCAGGCCGGTGAGGAGCCAGGCGGGAAGGCGGGCGTCGGTTCGCATGCCCTTCAGGGTGCCCTACCCGCGGGCAGGGAGAATGAGCCGGTGACCAGCGTGCGCGTGGCGGCGCGCGCTGCCCCGCTGCTGCTGCTGCCGCTGCTGCGGCTGCGGGTCCAGGTCCTCGCCTGTGTCGTCCTCGCCGCCGCATCGCTGCTGTGGTCGGTCGAGCTGGAGTACGACCCCTGGAGCTGGCTGGTCTGGGGGCGGGAGGCGGCACGACTGAGCCTGGCCACCGCCGGGGGTCCGGCGTGGAAGCCGCTTCCGGTCGCGCTCGATGCGATGCTCGTCCCCTTCGGGGCGGCGGCGCCACTGCTGTGGTCGGTGCTGGTCCGTACCGCTGGGCTGCTGATGCTCGTCGCGGCCGGCCGGCTTGCGGCCCTGCTCGCCCGGCCGCGTCCGCTCGCGGCGGGGCTCGCCGTCCTCGGCACCGCCCTGTCGGCCCAGCTGCTGTTCGGGCTCGTCCCGCTGGGCTACTCCGAGCCCATGCTCGGGGCGCTGCTGCTGCTGGCCGGGGAAGCGCTCGTGCGCCGGCGGCCCGGCGCACTGTTCGGGCTGCTGCTAGCCGCCTCGCTGCTGCGGCCGGAGGCGTGGCTGCTGCTCGCGGCGGCCGGCGGGTGGCTGGTGCGGTGCCGGCCCCGGACGCTGCCCCTTGTGTTGGCGTCTTTGGTGGGGTTGGTGCTGGCGTGGTTCCTGCCGGACTACCTCAGCAGCGGGGACTGGGCCCGCTCCACGCGCCGAGCGGCCGACCCGACCGAAGGTGGCGTGCTGCTGACCAGCCACCCTGCTGTTGCGGTGCTGGGACGGGCGCTGCGGACGCCGGCACCGCCGTGGATGGCCGCCTTCGTCGTGACGTGCCTGCTGCTGCTTCGGCGGAACGAGGCTCTTACTCACCGCCGTGCCCTGGCGGTCGTGGCGCTCGCGACGGCCGGCTGGGCGGTGGCGGTGGCGTGCATCGTCGGGCTCGGTGGCTCGTCGGGCGAGACGCGCTACCTGATCGGCTGGACCAGCGGCGTCCCGGTCGTCGGGGCGGCCGGCGCCGCGGCTGGGCTCGGCGCCCTGCTCCGCCGGCGCGGCGCCCTCGCCCGCCGTCGGCTGCTGGCCTCCGGTGCGCTCGCCTGCCTCGCCGCGCTCGCCATCGCCTTGAGTGTCCCGCGGCTGGCCGGCCTCGACCGCGACCTCGCCAGCACGCGGGAGCACTCGAGCGAGTACCGGGCGCTGTACGAGACAGTCCGGCTGGCCGGGGGAGCCCGGGCCGTGGCAGCGTGCGGCCCGGTCGGCGTCGAGGCGCACCACGTCCCCGTGCTCGCCTGGCTACTGCACCGCCACCTGTACCAGGTGTCCTCCAGCAGCGTGTCGCCGGGGACCGACTTCGTCCTCGACACCGGTGGGCGCCGGGAACCCGCGCCACCGCCTGGCCCGCCGGTGGCCTCAGCGCCCCCCTGGTCGGTCTGGCGCACGTGTCGCTAGAGCCCTGTGATCAGTGGGCGGTCGGGGCGAGGCCAGGGGTGGCGCTGTGTGTCATCGCCCACCGTTGCCGTGTCCCGCCGGTGTTTGCGCTGCGTCACGGCTAGGTTCCCTTCGTGCGCGTAGGGGTGGTCGCCGAGACGGCCGAGGGTGAGCGACGGGTCGCCGCTGTGCCGGAGACCGTCGGCCGGCTGGTCAAAGCGGGCTGGCAGGTCGCCGTCCAGCGCGGGGCGGGCGAGCAGGCCTTCCACCCCGATGCCGCCTACGCCAGCGCGGGCGGCGAAGTCGTCGACGACCCCGTGCCGGGCGCCGACGTGCTGCTGTCGGTGCAGCCGGTCCCCACGCTCGACATCTCGCGCCTGCCCGCCGGAGCCAGTACCATCAGCATGCTGGCGCCGTCCTCGTTCCCCGGCACCGTGCGCGCGGCGCAGCAGGCCGGGATCACCGCGTTCGCCCTCGAGCTCGTGCCCCGCATCACCCGCGCGCAGGCGATGGACGTGCTGTCCTCCCAGGCGCTGGTGGCCGGCTACCGCGTCGCCCTCGCGGCTGCCCAGCGGCTGCCGGCGTTCTTCCCGATGTTCATGACAGCGGCGGGCACCGTCCCCCCCGCTCGAGTTCTGGTGCTCGGCGCTGGCGTCGCGGGCTTGCAGACGATCGCGACCTGCCGCCGGCTCGGCGCCGTGGTGTCGGCCTACGACGTCCGGCCCGCGGCGGGTGAGGAGGTCAAGAGCCTTGGTGCCACGTTCCTCAACCTGGAGCTGGAGAGCCAGGAAGGCGCCGGCGGCTACGCGAGGACCCAGTCCGAGGAGTTCTTGCGCCAGCAGCGCGAGCTGCTCACCACCCACATCACCAAGTCCGACGTCGTCATCACCACCGCCGCGGTGCCGGGGCGCCGCGCACCGCTGCTGGTGACAGCCGAGATGCTCGCCGGGATGCGGCCCGGCTCGGTCGTCGTCGACCTCGCTGCCGAGACGGGCGGTAACTGCGAGCTCACCGAGCCAGGCGAGACCGTGTGGCACAACGGCGTCCAGATCTACGGGCCGCGCAATATCCCCAGCGAGCTGCCGAGGCACGCGAGCGAGCTGTTCGCCCGCAACGTGTCGACGCTCCTGCTGCTCATGACGTCCGATGGCGCGTTCGCCCCGGACTTCAACGACGAGATCGTGAAGGGCTGCTGCGTGACACGAGGCGGGGAGCTGGTGCACCCGGTGGCGCGCGAGGCGCTCGGAGTTGAGGAGCCGGGGCTCGACGAGCGGGGCGTCAAGGAGCCGCGAGTGCAGGAGCCACCAGTTGGAGGGCACAAGCCGGTCGCCGAACCCGGGTCGGCCGCTGGTGCGGTGAGGCGGCAGTGAGCGGCGGGGGCAGCCTGCTGCTGCTGACCGTGTTCATCCTCTCGCTCGTCGTCGGCTTCGAGGTCATCTCGAAGGTGTCGAGCGTGCTGCATACGCCGCTGATGAGCGGTGCCAACGCCATCCACGGCGTGATTCTCGTCGGCGCCATCATCATCCTCGGGACGTCGCACTCCATCGGCCAGACGGTCCTGGGCTTCCTCGGCGTCATCCTCGCGACAATCAACGCGGTCGGTGGCTTCGTCGTCACCAACCGGATGCTCGAGATGTTCAAGAGCAAGCGGCCGGGGAGCCGGGCATGAGCCGCGGCCAACTCATCGACCTCGGCTACCTCGTCGCCGCTGTCTGCTTCATCGCCGCGCTCAAGGGGCTGTCGTCGCCGAAGACGGCGCGGCTGGGCAACCTGGTTGCCGCGGGCGGGATGGTGCTGGCTGTCCTCGTGACCTTCGCGCTGCCGGGGATGCGGGCTGTCAACCTGCCCTACATCGTGGTGGCCATCGTCATCGGCACCGCTGTCGGCGTTCCGGTCTCGCGCCGCGTGGCGATGACGCAGATGCCCCAGCTCGTCGCGGCCTTCAACGGCGTGGGCGGCGGCGCCGCTGCGCTGGTGTCGATCGCGGAGTTCTCCCGCGGGCACGGCGATGCCAGCGTCGGAGTGACGTTGGCCGTGCTGTTCAGCACGGCGATCGGGTGCATCTCGTTCACCGGCAGCGCCCTGACATTCGCCAAGCTGCAGGAGATGATGACCACCCGGCCGGTGCTGCTCAAGGGCGGCGTCGGCCTCATCTACGCGGTCGTCGTAGCTGTGGTGGCGCTGATCGTGCTCGTGCTCGTCCTCGGCAGTGTGCTGTCCCTGGCACTGCTGGCAGTCGCCGCCCTGGCGCTGGGCGTGCTGATCGTCCTGCCCGTCGGCGGGGCCGACGTGCCGATCGTCATCTCGCTGCTCAACGCGTTCACCGGTTTGGCAGTCGCCGCGAGCGGTGCGGTGCTGGGCAACACCCTGCTGATCGTCGCGGGCACGCTCGTCGGCGCATCCGGTGCGCTGTTGACGTACATGATGAGCCAGGCGATGGGGCGCTCGATCGCCAAGACGATGTTCGGGGCGTTCACGGCGACCCCGCTGGCGGCGCTCGAGTCCGGCGGCGAGCAGCGCTCCTACCGCACCGGGTCCGTCGACGATGTCGCCGTCATGCTGGCCTACAGCCGCAAGGTGTCGATCGTCCCCGGCTACGGCCTGGCTGTCGCCCAGGCGCAGCACACCGTGCGTGAGCTGGCCGACCTGCTGGAGGAGCGGGGGGTCGACGTCAGCTACGCAATCCACCCGGTAGCAGGCCGGATGCCGGGCCACATGAACGTGCTGCTCGCCGAGGCCAACGTGCCCTACGAGCAGCTCAAGGAGATGGAGCAGGCCAACCCCGAGTTCCCGCGGACCGACGTCGTCATCGTCGTCGGCGCCAACGACGTCGTGAACCCGGCGGCGCGCGACTCGCCCGGCTCACCCATCTACGGCATGCCGATCCTCGACGTCGACACCGCCGAGCAGGTGGTGTTCCTCAAGCGCAGCATGCGTCCCGGGTTCGCCGGCATCGACAACTCCCTGCTGTACGACACGCGGACCACGATGCTGTTCGGCGACGCCAAGGACACGCTCTCGGGCCTGGTGTCCGCCGTGAAGGTGGCCTGAGCCACAGCCCGGGTAGGCCGCCGGGATGGACAGCGCGCCCGCCGGCCCCACCGTAAGATCCGCCATCGAGGTCGCCGCCGCCCACGCTGGTAGCAACCAGAAGCGCTACGCCGAGCTCGATGCTGCGGCGGGTGACGGCGACTTCGGCCCGGTGCTGGCCCGGGCGCTGCGCTCGGCCCGCGCTGCCGTTCGAGCAGAGGCTGCAGCGGGCGGCGCCGCGGTCCTGACAGCAGCCGCGGATGCGGTGGCAGGCGTGGGCGGCACGACCGGTCCGATCTGGGGTGAGGGCCTGCTGCAGGCGGCCGGCGTGCTGCGCGACGGGACGGACGACCCCGGCAGAGACGCAACGAGCGCAACGAGCGCGACGAGCCTGGCCGCGCGGGCGGCGCGGGCAGCCGCGGACGGGATCTCGGCGCTCGGCGGCGCGGTCGTGGGCGACAAGACGCTGCTCGACGCGCTCGTCCCAGCAGCCGACGCGCTCGAGCGGGCCGCGGATGACGGCACGTCGCTTGCCGACGCTGTGCGTGCCGCGGCGTACGCCGCCCAGCAGGGAGCCGCGAGCACCAAGGACCTCGACGCCAAGCGAGGCCGGGCCAGCTACCAGGGCGAGGCTGCGGCAGGGGCGCTGGATGCCGGTGCGGTCGCCATCGCCGAGATTCTCGACGCGCTGGCCCGGCACCTGGCTGGTGCGCAAGCGGGCGCCGAGGCGCCAGGGGCCGAAGCTCTGGCAACCGACGAGGGCGATGAGCCGGGGGCCGCTGGCGAGCAGACCTGGGAGGCCGTGCCCGGGCACCTCGTCGACGACCCGCAGGCCCTGGTTGACGACGCCCTGGCCGGCCTCGTCGCGGCAAGCGCTGGCCGGCTGCGGTGGCAGCCCGACCCCCGGTTCCTGGCCCGAGCCGACGCGCCCGTGCACGGCGAGGTTGCGCTGGTCAGCGGCGGTGGCAGTGGGCACGAGCCGCTGCACGGTGGGTTCGTCGGGCCCGGGATGCTAGCGGCGGCCTGCCCAGGAGAAGTGTTCGCCAGCCCCAGCGCGGCGCAGGTCGTGGCGGCGATGCGCGGCGTCGACGCCGGGGCCGGCGTACTGCTCGTGGTGAAGAACTACACCGGCGACGTGCTGAACTTTCGCCTCGCGGCCGAGCTGGCCGCGGCGCACGGCGTGCGCAGCGAGACGGTGCTCGTGGCCGACGACGTGGCGGTCGACGGGTCGACTGCCACGATCGGGCGGCGAGGTGTCGCCGGCACGGTCGTCGTCGAGAAGCTCGCCGGTGCGGCGGCGGCTCGGGGCGACGACCTCGCTGCCGTCACCGCCGTCGCCCGCCGGGTGGCCGACGAGGTGCGCAGCATGGGTGCTGCCGTCTCGGGCGTGACGCTGCCGACCGGCGGGGATCCGGCGATCAAGCTGGGCGAGGGTGAGGTCGAGCTGGGGGTCGGCATCCACGGCGAGCCCGGGCGTGAGCGCATCTCGGCCGAACCCGCCGCCCGGCTCGTCGACCGGCTCATCGACGCCGTGCTTGCTGACCTGCCCGGCAGCGGTTCGGACGTGCTCCTGGTGACAAACGGCCTCGGCGGTCTGCCGCTGCTCGAGCTCTACGCCGCGCACGCACACGCCGTGCGCCGCCTGGAAGACGAGGGGCTGGTGATCCAGCGTGCGCTCGTCGGGCCGTTCGTCACCTCGCTGGGGATGGCCGGCCTGTCCTTGACGCTGCTGCGCCTCGATGCTGAGCTGCGGCAGCTGTGGGACGCGCCAGTCGACACGACCGCCTGGCGCAGCTGACCAGGCTCGCCCCCTGCGGGCCGCGTCTCACGCGCCCGGGCGGGTAGGTCAGCAGGCAGGCGACGGGCGTGCCGTCGCGGTGGGGAGCAGGCGGGATGCAGGTGCTCGTCGCCGGCGCCACTGGCTTCGTCGGAAGCCGGCTCGTGCCCGTGCTGCTCGGCGCCGGTCACGACGTCCGGGCGCTCACCCGGCATCCCCAGGACTACCAGGGGCCAGCGCGAGCGGTGGGAGGCGACGTCCGCGACGCAGTCGCCCTCGACGCCGCGATGCACGGCTGCGACGCCGCGTACTACCTCGTCCACTCGCTCGACGCCGCCGACTTCGCCGAGCGCGACGCGCAGGGCGCCCGGGCCTTCGGCGCCGCTGCGGCAAGCGCCGGCATCGGGCAGATCGTCTACCTCGGCGGGCTCGGCGTTGACGGCGACGCGCTCTCGGCACACCTGCGCAGCCGCCGCGACGTCGAGGAGATGCTGGGGGAGTCCGGAGTGCCCGTCACCGTGCTACGCGCGGGCATTGTGGTCGGCAACGGCGGGCTGTCGTGGGAGCTCACCCGCCAGCTGGTCAGCCACCTGCCGCTGATGGTCACCCCGCGGTGGGTCAGCACGCGCTCGCAGCCCATCGCAATCGACGACGTGGTCTGCTACCTCGCCGGGGTTCTCGGGGTGCCGGCAGCCCTCGGCGCGGTGTACGAGGTCGGCGGCCCTGAGGTGCTGACCTACGCCGAGATGCTGCGCGGCGTCGCGTACGTGCTGCACCGCCCGCTCGTCGTGCTGCCCGTCCCGCTGCTGACCCCCCGGCTGTCCTCGGCGTGGCTGTCGCTGGTCACGAGCGTCGACAAGCAGACCGCGACGGCGCTCGTCGACTCGATGACCAACGAGGTGATCGTGTCCGACACCTCCATCCAGCAGCTGATCCCGCGGCAGCTGATGTCCTTCGAGACGGCGGCGCGCCAGGCGCTCGACGAGCGGCGGGCAAGTAGCCGTGAACAGGCGAGCCAGCAGGCGAGCGAGCAGGGCCGGCGTGCCCCTGCTTGACCTGCTGCAGCCAAGCAGCACCCCCTACCACCGCGAGACAGCTCAGGTGCAGCAGCGCCGCCGGCACGTCGTCGTGGCGGCCTCCCTGGCTGGAGCCCTGCTTCTCGCGCTGGCTCTGTCGCAGCCCTACGGCTCGGCGGCGTTCACGGTGACGGCGCTCGCCCTGGCGGTGGTCTGGCTCGTAGGCGCCGTGCTGTCCGGCCCGCTGCACCTCGGCGGCCTGCGTGGGCACCGCAAACTCGCCGGTCCGGCCGTGCTGGGCGCGCTAGCCTTCATCGCCTTCGCCGCGGGGATGCTCGTCATCCGCCAGATCCCGCCCTTGCACCACGCGGTCTCGGACGTGTTGGGTCGCGCCGATGTCGGGCCGCGCCTGCTCGTCTCCATCGTCGCGGGCGTCAACGGCATCGCCGAGGAGGTCTTTTTCCGCGGGGCCCTGTACTCGGCGTTCGGGAATCGGCGCCCGGTTTTGTTCTCGACGCTGGTCTACGTGGTCGTCACCGCCGCTGCCGGCAACGTGATGCTGGCGGCCGCAGCGGCCGTGATGGGCACGGTGTTCGCGCTCGAGCGTCGCGCGACCCGAGGGGTCCTCGCGCCGATGACCACCCATGTGGTCTGGTCGATGCTGATGATCGTCCTGCTGCCGCGCTGACGACGCGCTTCGCGTGCTGGACGCACTGTCAGGCGATCGTGAACCCGCCGTCGACAGCGAGCGTCTGCCCGGTCACGTAGCCGCCGGCGTCGCTGGCAAGGAAGACCAGGGCGGCCGCCAACTCCTCGGGGTCGCCGACCCGGCCGACCGCGACCCTGCCCATCTGCTGCTTGAGGTACTCGGTCGGGTACTGGTCGGTCATCTCCGAGCGGAAGAAGCCGGGTGCGAGCGCGTTGACGCGGATGCCCTTGCGGCCGGTCCACTGCTGCGCAAGGTCGCGGGTGAGCCCGATCAGGCCGGCCTTGCTGGCGGCGTACGCGGCTTGGGGCAGCCCGGCCGTGGTTATCCCGAGGACACTGCTGATGTTGATGATGCTGCTACCGGGCTGCATCGCCCGCCCACAGGCCTGCGCCATCCAGTAGCAGCCGTTGAGGTTGACGTCGATGACGCTGCGGAACTGCTCCGGAGTCTCCCTGGTGGCAGGCATCGCCGTGCCGATGCCGGCGTTGTTGACGAGCACGTCGACCCGGCCGAGCTGGGCGACTGTGGCCTCGACCAGCGCGGTGCAGTCCTCGGGCTTCGCGACGTCGGTGCCCACCGTGATGCACCGGCGGCCCGCGGCCTCCACCAGGGTCTTGGTCTCCTCCAGCCGCTCGACCCGCCGCGCGCCGAGCGCCACATCGGCTCCTGCCTCGGCCAGCGCCTTGGCGAACGCGACCCCCAGCCCGGACGATGCACCGGTGACGATGGCGACCTTGCCGTCGAGCCGGAAACTGTCGAGAACTGTCATGTAGGCCTCCATGCCTGGGGTGGGCTGCCCGACGACGCTAACCTGCCTCTCCATGGGACCAACGGCCACCCCCCCGGCTCCGATACCGGCCGAGGAGCTCGAAGCGCTGCGCGCTCGCGTGGCGGCAGGGGATGCACCGCCCGCCTACCTGCTCGTCGACACCGCCGTGGCCGCCGCCGGTGCGCGGGTCGCGATCCTGCGGGTGGAGGACCCGGCAGCCGGCGAGGACTGCGTCGTCGTGCGGCTCGGTGACGACGAGCTGCCGTTCGCCCCCCGGGAGCTGTCGCTGCGCCCGCTGCGTCGCGCCAGAAGGACAGACGTAGCCCCCGCTGTAGCGCGTCCGCGACCGCAGGTTCCGGCGGCAGCCCCGCCTCCCGTCGCGCCGCTGTGCCCCGCCGCCGCTGCTCCCCAGCCCGCCTCTCTCAACGCCATCGCCAGCCCTGACCCGGCACCGCAGGAGCCAGCAGCTCCCGTCCGGCGGCAACGTCCCCAGCGCGCCACGCGACCCCAGCCGTTGACGGTGACCCTGCGCTTCACGGGGGCGGCCTGGACGCTCGAGCACTCCTCCGGCGGCCGCAAGGGTGCGCCCCAGCCGCTCAGTCCCGCTGCCGTGCGTGCCCTTGCCGACCGGGTGGACGACATGCAGGTCCGCACCACTCTGCTCGCCGCGGTGGAGCAGAGCCGGCGTAACGCGGCCGAGCAGGCAGCGGCACTGCGGGCCCAGCTGGCCGTCGTCGAGACAGTCCTCGCCGAGCTCGACGACTAGCCGCGACCGAACCAGCACCGGGAACGAGCCGCACACCGATGCACCCAGCACTCTCCGCTGCCGTCTTCGGCATCGTGTTCGTCGGCGAGCTGCCCGACAAGACCGCGGTCGCGGCTCTCGTCCTCGGCTCCCGCTACCGCGCGCTGCCCGTCCTGCTCGGCGTCGCTGCCGCGTTCCTGGTGCACGTCGTGGTGGCTGTCGCAGCCGGCGGACTCGTCGCGCAGCTGCCGCGCCGGCCGGTCGAGGCGGTGACGGGGCTGCTTTTCCTCGGTGGCGCCGTCCTCCTGCTGCGGTCGGACCCGGACGAGGCGCTCGACGAGGGCGAGCAGAACGCGCGGGATGCCCGCCCCGCCCGGACTCCCGCGCAGGTCGTGGTGGCCTGCTTCCTCGTCGTGCTCGTCGCCGAGTTCGGGGACCTCACGCAGATCCTCACCGCGACGCTGGCCGCGCGCTACCGGGACCCGGTGTCGGTCGGGGTGGGGGCGCTGCTCGCCCTGTGGTTTGTCGCAGCTCTGGCGGTCACGTTCGGACGGGTGCTGCTGCGGGTGGTGCCGCTGCGCCGGGTGCAGCAGGTGGCCGCCGTCGTGCTGCTGGCCCTTGCGGTGGTGACCCTGGTCGGAGCCGTTGGGGGGTAAGGGTGGGTGTCAGGGTGTGGGTGACAGGATGGACGGGTGCCGATCCCGACCAGCGCCTACGCCCACGTCCGCCTCACGGTGACCGACATCGTGCGCTCGCGAGCCTTTTACGACGACGTGTTCGGGCTGCCCGTCGCCTTCGAGGTCCCAGCCGACGCGGACGAGGCCACGCGTGAGCAGCTCGGATTCCTGTTCGGCGGGGTGATCTACCAGCTGGGGGATTCACTGTTCGGGCTGCGCCCCGTCGCCGACGACACCTTCAACGAGGACCGCGTTGGGCTCGACCATGTGAGCTTCGCCGTGGCAGGCCGCGCCGACCTCGATGCGGCCGCCGCCGTGCTGGACGAGCGCGGGGTCAGCCATGGCGGCGTCAAGGACATCGGCGCTGGCTACATCCTCGAGTTCCGCGACCCCGACAACATCGCGCTCGAGCTGTTCGCCCGCAAGAGCTAGGGCAAGCCATGGTCGCCAGGGCCGGGCGCCGCACCCGCTAGGCGACTACCCGGCCGCGCAGCACGACCCGCGAGGGCGCGCGCAGGACCGTGACGTCGGACCGGGGGTCGGTCGGGTAGACCACGAGGTCCGCCGGGTCGCCCTCGTCCAGCGTCGAGGGCTGGCGCAGCCACTTGCGCGCCCCCCACGACGCCGCCGCAAGGGCCGCCTCGGCACTCAGCCCGGCGCCGGTGAGCGCTTCCACCTCGTCGGCGACCCGCCCGTGCGCCAGGCTGCCCCCGGCATCGGTGCCGGCGTACACCTGCACCCCCGCCTCGACGGCGCTGCGGACCACCTGCCGCGAGCCGGCGTGCAGCCGCCGCATGTGGTCCGCGTAGGCCGGGAAGCGCTCGGCGCGGTCGGCGATGGAGGGAAAACTGTCGACGTTGATCAGCGTCGGCACCAGGGCGACGCCGCCGGCTGCCATGGCCTCGATCGTCGGAGCGTCGAGCCCGGTCCCGTGCTCGACGCAGTCGACGCCCGCTGCCACCGCCTCCCGCACCGCCCGCTCGTCGAAGGTGTGCACGGTGATGCGGGCTCCCGCGGCATGGACGGCCGCGACGGTGGCGGCCAGCACCTCCTCGGGCCACAGGGGCGCGAGGTCGCCGGTGTCGCGCTCGATCCAGTCGGCCACGACCTTGACCCAGCCGTCGCCGCGGCGCGCCTGCTCGGTCGCTGCGGCGGCCAGCTCACCGGGCTCGATCTCCACCCCGAAGTTCCTGATGTAGCGCCGTGGGCGGGCCAGATGCCGGCCGGCCCGGATGACGCGGGGCAGGTCGAGGCGGTCATCGATCCAGTGCGTGTCGGTGGGGACGCCGCAGTCGCGGGCGAGCAGGGTGCCGGCATCGCGGTCGGCAATCGCCTGCCGCTCGGTCTCCTCCCGGTCGACCGCGCCCTCCGGGCCGAGCCCGATGTGGCAGTGCGCGTCGACCAGGCCGGGTACGATCCATCCCTCGCCGACGAGCGTTGCGTCCGGCACCGGCGTTAGCGAGATGCGCCCGTCGACCACGTAGAGGTCCTGGTGCTCACCGGCCGGCAGCACGACGCCCCGTACATGTAGCGGCGGCGCCGGTGCCGCTGAGGGTGTTCCTGCCGGTGCCCGCTCGTAGTCGCCCATCCACCGCTCCTTGTTCCGCCGTCAGGACTGAGCCTGCCCTCGCGGGGGCACTGTCAGCAGGGTGGACATCACAGAGCTCATCCTTGACGACCACCACCGCCAGCGGCAGGCCTTCGCGCGGCTCGACGACATCGACACCGGCGACACCGAGCGGCTCGCGCTGGTCTGGGAGCAGCTCGCCAGCTTCCTCGAGGTGCACGCCGCGGCCGAGGAGGCCGTTTTCTACCCCGAGCTGCTGAAGCGGGCGGACCCCGACGGCGAGGAGACCAAGGACGCCATCGGCGACCACAACGACATCCGTGGCGCGATCGCCGAGGCGGCTGGCGAGCAGGTCGGCAGCAGTGCCTGGTGGGATGCGGTCGGCAAGGCACGCAGCGCCAACACCGACCACATGGGTGAGGAGGAGGACGAGGGGCTGCCCGACTTCCGACGGCATGCCTCCCTTGAGCTGCGCGACGAGCTGGGCCTGCGCTTCGAAGCGGCGAAGAACCCCAAGGTGGCCGAGACCCTCGACCAGGACGACAAGGATCCGGACACCTACGTGGAGGAGAACAGCTGACGGCCACGTGTCGGAGGCCACGGCAGGCCCAGACCGACCCCTGGGCCTGGCGCGGCTGTGGTGGGATCAGTCGGTGAAGGCTGCCGACCACCTGCTTCCGCTCGTCTCGGCGCTGCTCGGCGGTCCGCCGCCGTTCGCCATTCGCTGCTGGGACGGCAGCACGTCCGGCCCGGCAGGCGCCCGCGCCACGCTCGTGTTCCGCAACCGCCGGGCGCTGCGCCGCATCGCCTGGCGTCCGGACGAGATGGGCATCGCCCGCGCCTACGTGGCCGGCGACCTCGACATCGAGGGCGACCTCTACGCCGTGCTCGACATGGAGGATGTCGTCGAGCGCCTGGCCACCAACGACGGGCTGACGCTGACGACACGCCAGAAGCTCGACGCGGCTCGCACCGCCGTGCGGCTCGGCGCCGTGGGGCTGCCGCCGGCCCTGCCGCCGGAGGAGGTGCGCCGGCGCCGCGGGTCCAAGCACAGCCGGCAGCGCGACGCCGACGCGATCAGCCACCACTACGACGTCGGCAACGACTTCTACCGCCTTGTTCTCGGCTCGACGCTGGTCTACTCCTGCGCCTACTTCCGAGAGCAGCCGAGCCCCACCTACGGGCTCGACGACGCGCAGCGCGACAAGCTCGACCTCGTGTGCACCAAGTTGGGGCTGCAGCCGGGACAGCGGCTGCTCGACGTCGGGTGCGGCTGGGGCGCCTTGGTGCTGCACGCCGCGCAGGAGTACGGCGTCCGCGCTGTCGGGGTCACGGTCAGCGAGGAGCAGGCCGTGCTCGCCCGCAAGCGGGTCGCCGAGGCCGGCCTGACCGACCGGGTCGAGATCCGCGTGCAGGACTACCGGGAGGTCATCGACGGTCCGTTCGACGCTATCGCCAGCGTGGGTATGAGCGAGCATGTCGGCGCCGAGCACATGGTCGAGTACTGCCGCGGGCTGTACGCGCTGCTCCCGCCGGGCGGCCGGCTGCTCAACCACGCCATCGCCTCCATCCGCCCGCTCGTTGCCGAGGAGGAGGCGCGCTCGTCGTTCATCGACAGGTACGTCTTCCCCGACGGCGAGCTGCTGCCGCTGTCGACCACGCTCAGCGCCTGTGAGCACGCCGGGTTCGAGGTGCGCGACGTCGAGAACCTGCGCGAGCACTACGGCCTGACGCTGCGCGGATGGGTCGAGAACCTGCAGCGAGCGTGGCCGGATGCCCTGGCCCTGGTGTCGCCGGCCCGTGCCCGCATCTGGCTGCTCTACATGGCCGGCTCGGTCCTGGCCTTCGAGCTGGGAGAGATCAGTATCAACCAGGTGCTTGCGGTCAAGCAGGGCCCTCGCGGCTCGTCCGGGCTGCCACTCACGCGTGCGGGCTGGCTGACCCCCGCACGCTGAGCTGCCACGGGGCGAGCTCCGGCCGCTTGGCCGTGATGGCGTCGCCGGACGACTGCCCGCGCAGCCGCCGCAGCAGCCAGGGGCGTAGGTAGGTCCAGGTCCAGCGCGCGTCCGATGCGCGGCGGGTCCGCCAAGGGCGGGGGGGAGCGGCGGGCAGGGAGGTGGCCCAGCCGCTGCCCGCTTCGATTCCCAATGCCTCGAGCACGGCTCCGGCGACCCGGGCATGCCCCTCGGAACTGAGGTGGATGCGGTCGACCGACCACATCCGCGGGTCGTTCAGCACCGGCAGCCGCCACAGGTCGACGAGGGTGCCGCCGACTTCCGCAGCGGCGTTCCGGCAGGCGTCGTTGAGGGTCGCCGCCCGGGCCGGCAGGCTGCGCAGGGGCACCAGCGGGCTCGGGTCGAAGCCGGCGAACACCAGCACGTGGGCGCCCGTTGCCGCGAGTGCGTGGATGGCAGCGCGCATCCGGGCGGCCAGCTGGCCGGCGTCGCAGCTGCGGCGAAGGACGTCGTTGCCGCCGCCGCCGATGCTCACCAGTTCCGGTCGCATCGCGGCGGCCACGGGCAGTTGCTCGTCGACGATCCCGGCAAGCAGCCGGCCGCGCACCGCCAGGTTGGCGTAGCGGAAGCGCGGGTTCCCGGCGGCAAGCCGTTCGGCGACGCGGTCAGCCCAGCCGCGGTAGCTGCCGTCAGCGGCCGGATCGTCGAGGCCCTCGGTGAAGCTGTCGCCGATGGCGACGAAGCTGCCGTACACGTGGCTCCTCTGCGATCGCCTCGGCTGTCCAGCAGACGCTACTGGCTGCCACCTTTCGACAGCCGGGAGGCACGTCCGGCGGCCGTTGGAAGGTGGCGGCTCACCGCGGCGTTGCCGCTGACGTGAGCCTGGCCGTCCCGCTGTCCGTCCTCGACCTCGCGCCGGTCGCTTCCGGCTCCACCGCTGCCGACGCCCTGCGCAGCACTGTCTCATTGGCGCAGCGGGCAGAGCAGCTTGGCTATAGCCGCTACTGGGTCGCCGAGCACCACAACATGCCTGGGATCGCGAGCTCGACCCCCGCCGTGCTCATCGGCCAGGTCGCCGCCGCTACCCGGCACATCCGGGTGGGGTCTGGCGGCGTGATGCTCCCCAACCACCCGCCGCTGGTTGTCGCCGAGCAGTTCGGGATGCTGGAGGCGCTGCATCCCGGGCGCATCGACCTCGGCCTCGGGAGGGCACCGGGGACCGACCCCGCTACCGCCCGGGCACTGCGCCGCGATGCCGCGGGGCTGTCGGCCGAGGACTTTCCCCAGCAGCTTGCCGAGCTGCGCGCCTTCTTCTCCGGCGGCTTCCCCGACTCGCACCCCTACCGCTCGATCACCGCCGTTCCCGGCGAGGGGTACGAGCCGCAGATCTGGCTGCTGGGCTCGAGCGGCTACAGCGCGCAGGTGGCCGGGCTGCTCGGCCTGCCGTTCGCCTTCGCTCACCACTTCAGCGCCCGCAACACGCTGCCGGCACTCGAGCTCTACCGATCGCGCTTCACGCCGACCGGGCTGCCGGGAGCGCTCGAGCGTCCGCACGCGCTGGTCGCCGCCGCCGTGCTCGTCGCGGACACCGACGATCGCGCACGCTATCTTTCCGGGCCGGCCGGCTTGTCGTGGCTGCGCCTGCGTGCCGGGCGCCCGGGCCGCACGCCGACCCCGGAGGAGGCAGCGCAGTACGCCTACGCGCCCGCGGAGCAGGCAATCGTCGACGAGCGGCTGGGCTCGATGGTGATTGGCAGCCCTGAGACTGTCGAGCACGGGCTGGGGGAGCTGCTCGCCGCGACAGCGGCAGACGAGCTGATGGTGACGACATCGGTGCACGACCCGGCCGACCGCACCCGCTCCTTCGAGCTGCTGGCCGAACTGGCTGGCCTGCCGACGGCTGCCGCAGCGTTCGCTACCTGAGGATGTTGACCGCCCGCGCGATGACGAGCGCCGTCGTCGACAGCGAGACCAGGCTCTGCACCGCCATCAGCAGCTTGGCCCAGCGCGACAGCGGCAGCGTGTCGGTGGGCGAGAACGCGACGACGTTCGTGAAGCTGACGTAGAGGTAGTCGACGAAGCGGGCCTCCCAGTCCGGGGGCGTCAGGTCAGGGCTCGTCATTTGCGGGAACAGGAAGTCCGGGTGCGGCCGGGTGCCGGCCGCACGGGCCAAGGGCCCGCCGCGGTCGAGCTCCCAGTACCAGATGCCGAACGCGATGATGTTGGTGAGGTAGATCGCGGCACCCCGGCTGAGCAGTTCCGTGGGGTTGTTGCTCGCCTTCCCGGTCAGGATCGCGTGGTCGAGCAGGACAGCGCTGATGCTGTTGTCGAGCGTGACCACGGCGACGAGCAGCCGGCTGGCCACCGCCCCGAAGCGGGTGGCTCGGTCGAGCCGTACGGGGTTGATCCCGATCAGCACTGCGAGCAGTGCCAGCTCGAGCGTGGGCAGCAGCCAGCGCGGATGCAGGCCATAGCGCGGAGGGAGCGAGAGCTGCAGGCCGACGGCGGCGAGGATGGCGAGCGCCGCGGGCACGCGGTTCTCGCCCTGAGTCTTTCGAGCCCACGCGGGCACCTCATGCTCGGCGCGCTCCAGGTGGGTGCGCAGCCGAGTCGCTGCGCCAGCCGCCGGCGCCCGCCCGGGCCGGAGCGAACCGCCCGCTTCCTCGCTCAGAGCCGACGGCCCCGAGCGTCGCCCGAGACGACCGCGCCAGTGGTGCCACTGGTACCACCGGCGCCAGGAGTACCACCCGCGCCGACCAGTCCGTCAGTGCGCTCGTGCTGCCCCTGGCTCCCGGCGGATGAGGGGGCGCCTGTGGTCTCACCGCCCTGCGCGTTCTCGGCGCCCACGCCCCGCCCCGACGGCGCGCCCCGCAGGTAGAGGAACCAGTAGGCGGTCGCGACGAAGACGACCGCGCCGACGATGTTGCCGATGAGCGCGAAGAACAGGTTGTTGGCCGCGTGCGCCCAGGTGATGCCGGGCACGTGCGCGAAGATTGCCGCCGGCAGGAAGAACATGTTGGCGACGACGTGGTCGAAGCCGAGCGCGACGAATGCCGTGATCGGGAAGAAGATCCCGAGGATCTTGCCGCCGATGTCCTCAGCTGAGATCGCGAGCCACACGCCCAGACACACCAGCCAGTTGCAGCCGACGGCCCGCAGGAAAATCTGCGTGTTGCTCTCGGTGAGCGCCTTCGTGCTCGCGATCTTTGACAGCCGCTGGAAGGTCAGCAGCGCCGCCTCCTTGGAGCCGCCGGTGCCGATGACGCCAGTCTTGATGGCGAGGAAGTAGGCGACGAACAGCGAACCGAGGAAGTTGCCGACGAAGACGATCGCCCAGTTGAGAGGGATCTTCGAGCCGGGGATTCGCTTGGCGAGCGCAGCGAGCGGCAGCAGGGCCATGTTGCCGGTCAGCAGCTCAGCGCCGGCGAGCACGACCAGGATCAGGCCGAGGCTGAACACCGCACCGAAGACGAGGGTGGGCAGGGTGCCCCACAGCTTCGGGTCCAGGCCCGAGGTGGTGGCAATCGCCAGCAGGCTGCCGAAGGCGATGTAGGCGCCGGCGAGAAAGCCGCCGACCAGCGCTTTGACGGGCGCGAGCCCGGCCTTGGCAACCCCGGACTCCACGGCTGCCTGCGCGGTCTGCGCCGGCGTCTTGTACCCCATTCGAGGCTCCTCTCGACTGCCCCGCGAGCGGGGTCCTACTCACTCGGCTTGGCTGTGCTGTTCGTCGGGCCCGCGCGCCGCGAAGACGGCACACACACTCGCGCAGCGAAGGATGCCCCACCTGGCTACGGTGCGAACGTGACGAATGATCGCGTTGTGAACCCGGTTGCTGAGGATGCCGCGCCGCCGGCCCTCGACGACCGCACGTTGATGGCAGACGCGACTGTGCTCGTGCTCACCCGCCTCGACGCAAGGCTGGCCGGCGACGATGCCGCGACCCGTGCTCTCGACGAGGCTGCAGCGTGGGATCCCCGCGGACTCACGGCCCTGTGGTCGGCGGCCTTCGGAGTGGCGCTGGAGTCCCTGCGCGCACTCGATCGGGACCAGCGTGCTGCCCTGCTCGCCCGGCTCCACCGCGAGGTCGACGCGTGGCGTGCCGGCGACGCGGCGGGGAAGCCGCGGGAGATGCAAGGCTGATGCCCGGCCCGCAGCACGAGGGAGCGGAGCAGCCCGAGCACCCCCATCGCTCGGCGCAGCCGGACCGGACCGCGCTTCCCGAGCGACCCAATGCGCGCGAGCTCGTCCGCCGGCGCAGCGGTACCTACGGCGCCCCCGAGACCGGCCGCCACCACCACATCGGTGCAGCCCCGCAGCGCCAGCCCGTCCTCGGTGAGACACCCGGCGACGCCGCGTACGTCGAGGCCGCTCCGGTCCAACTCGCCGGCCGCACCGACGCGCAGCTGCGCCAGCAGCGCGGGCGGCACGAGCGCCTGATGGCCAGGGCGGCGGCCGACCTCGACTTCGAGGAGGCTGCACGCCAGCGCGACTCCGTCGCCGCCGTCGACGCCGAGTTGGCACGGCGATCCAGCCGAGTGCCGCCCGATGGGGCTCGGCCAGCTGACGGCGGCACAGGCCCTAGGGAGTAGTGCACGGAGTAGTGCAGCGGACACGTGTGTGACCCGGGACACGCGGGGATGCTGGTCTGCGATGTCGCAGCCACGACCCTGTGGCGCCACCCCGACGACAGCTTCGAATCGAGAGAGGTCTGCATGGCCGCGAACCTGGCGAGCATCCTCACCGACACCGCCTCGCGCGTCTCCGACGCCCCGGCAGTGCGTCTGGACGACACCACCCTGACCTACGCCCAGCTCGACGACGCCAGTGCTCGCGTCGCCGGCATGCTGCGGGCCAAGGGCGTCGGCAAGGGCGATCGGGTCGGGCTGATGCTGCCCAACGTCCCGTACTTCCCGATCGTCTACTACGGGATCCTGCGGGCCGGTGGAGTTGTCATCCCGATGAACGTGCTGCTCAAGGGGCGTGAGACTACGTTCTACCTGCAGGACCCCGAGGCCAAGGTGCTGTTCGCCTGGGGCGAGTTCGTCGACTCCGCCAAGATCGGCGCCGACGCGGCAGGGGCTGACCTCGTCCCGGTCGTTGCCGGGGAGTTCGAGCAGCTGCTGGCAGAGGCCGATCCCTACACCGAGGTCGCCGACGTCGCCCCCGACGACACCGCCGTCATCCTCTACACCTCGGGCACGACAGGTACGCCCAAGGGCGCGGAGCTCACCCACTCCAACCTGCTGACCAACGCAATCACCACCTCGGAGACGCTGGGACAGATGACGCCGGACGACGTCATCCTCGGCGCGCTGCCGCTGTTCCACTCCTTCGGCCAGACCTGCTCGATGAACGCTGCCGTTTACGCGGGCTCGCTGCTGTCGCAGATCGCACGCTTCGACCCGGCCAAGGCCCTGCACATCATCGAGCGCGACAAGGTGACCATCTTCGAGGGCGTGCCGACGATGTTCGGCGCGATGCTGCACGACCCCTCGGCGAAGGACACCGACACCAGCAGCCTGCGGCTGTGCATGTCCGGCGGGGCGGCGCTCCCGGTCGAGGTGCTCAAGGGCTTCGACGAGGCCTTTAACTGCAAGGTGCTCGAGGGCTACGGGCTGTCGGAGACTTCGCCTGTCGCCTCGTTCAACCACCCCGACAAGGAGCGCAAGCCAGGGTCGATCGGTACCCCGATCCGCGGCGTCGAGATGAAGGTGGGCGACGACGAGGGCAACGCCGTCGACGACGGTGAGGTCGGGCAGATCTGGATCAGCGGCGAGAACGTCATGAAGGGGTACTGGAAGAAGCCCGATGCGACCGAGGAGGTCATGCGGGATGGCTGGTTCGCCACTGGCGACATGGCCAAGCGCGACTCCGACGGCTACTTCTTCATCGTCGACCGCAAGAAGGACATGATCATCCGGGGCGGTTACAACGTCTACCCGCGGGAGATCGAGGAGGTGCTCTACGAGCACCCCAAGGTCCGGGAGGTTGCGGTCGTCGGCGTGGCGCACGACTCGCTGGGCGAGGAGGTTGCTGCCGTCGTCGTCGCCAAGGAGGGGCAGACGATCGACCCGGAGGAGATCAAGTCGTTCGCCAAGGAGCAGGTGGCCAGTTACAAGTACCCGCGGGTCGTCTGGGTCGTTGACGAGTTGCCCAAGGGTCCGACAGGCAAGATCTTGAAGCGTGAGATCAAGCCTCCGGACGAGTCCTCCAGCTCGTAGCCTCAAGCCGGCCGCCCGGCGCGCCACGTGGGCAGGAGCCCTCGCTGGCGCGCTGGCGGCCGGTGGCACTGCCGCTGTCGGGGTCGCCATCAGGCGGGGGCGAGCCGACCGACACAGGCCGGACGCGTCTGACGCGGCAAGCGCGGCAGACGACGTCGCGTGGCCGCCGGCCGCCCCCCTGCGGAGCCCGACCCCGACGCAGTTGCGGTCGGTCACCACGGTGGACGGCGTTGCCCTGTACGTCGAGGAGTACGGACCTGACGCCGGGCTGACGATCATGCTGGTGCACGGGTACGCACTCGACCACAGTTTCTGGCGGTACCAGTTGCACGACCTGGCCGACCTCGGTCGTGTCGTCTGCTTCGACCAGCGGGCCCACGGCCGGTCCGGCCGCAGCGCCGTCGTGCACTGCACCATCGACCAGTTGGGCGAGGACCTCGCGCTGGTGCTGGATGAGGTCGCGCCCACCGGCCCGGTGGTGCTCATCGGCCACTCGATGGGCGGCATGACGATCATGGCGCTGGCCGAGCGGCACCCGGAGTGGTTTGGTAGTCGAATTGTCGGGGTCGGGCTGCTGCAGACGAGCGCCGGCAAGATGGCAGAAGTCACCTTCGGGGTGCCCCGCCTGGCCGGTCCGCTGCTGACCCGACTGCGACCGGAGCTGCTCGTAGGGCTCTCGCGGGCCGTACCTGGCCGGGTCTGGCCCGGGACGGGCCGGAACGGGAGCGAGCCTGCTCGGATCGGGGGCAGGATGGGCCATGAGCTCGCCCAGGCTCTGGTCCAGCGATTCTCGTTCGGATCCAGTGCCGGGCTCGAGCTCGTCGCCGCGGCCGAGGAGATGCTTGCTGGCACCTCCCTCGAGACCTTGGCTGCGTTCGCCCCAACGTTTCTTCGCCATGACAAGCTGCGCGCCCTGGGCGTGCTGCACGACATCCCAGTCCTCGTCGTGGCGGCCGATGCCGACCTCATGACGCCCGCGGCCCACTCCGAGGCCATTGCCGACGCACTCCCGCACGCAACGCTGCTGCTGGTCCACGACGCAGGCCACCTTGCTCCAATGGAGCGTCCGGAAGTCGTGACCCCAGCGCTGTGCGAGCTGGTCCGGCGCGCGCTCTCGGCGCGGACTACCTGATCGTGCCCGCGCCTCGGCCGAGTCGGGCCGCTGCCGCCGAGAGGTAGACGGCCAGCCCGAAGATGAGCATGCCCAGCGGGACGTGAATCAGTGTCAGCCGGCGCGCGTCGTTGATCGCGTGCCCCAAGGCTGTTTGCACAACGAGCAGGACCAGCAATGCGACGGCGCCCAGGGTCAGGCTGCGCTGCGTGGCCCTCAGGCGAAACACGGCAAAGGCAGCGGTCACCAGGGCGACCAGCACGGTGACATCGGCGGCGATGCCATGGGCAGTCACCCACCCGTCGCGACCACTCTGGTTGACGAAGCCGCCGGCCAATACCGCCAGCACCAGCACCCCGAGCGAGGTCACACCGACGAGAGCGGTGAAGGCGCGGATGGAGCCCTCGTCCGGGGAGGTGGGGCGAGGCCCGGCAGGACTGGTCGCGGCTGTGCTCATGGCGTCCATCGTGCCGCAACCGATGTGCATGGGCTCTTAGGCTGAGACGGTGAGCCCTCGCATTGCACGCGCCGACCGGGTCGACCGCGGGGCGCTGATCGAGTTCGTGCGGCCCCGGCATCGCGCACTGCTCTCGACCTTTCGCCGCGACGGCCGCGCGCAGCTGTCCCCTGTGACGATGGGGGTCGACGAGCGGGGCCGCATGGTGATCGCCACCTATCCCAGCCGGGCCAAGGTCGCGAACGCGAGGCGGCGACCCGAGGTCTCGCTCTGCGTGCTGTCCGACGACTGGGATGGCCCGTGGGTGCAGGTCGAGGGCGTGGCAGAGGTCCTTGACCTGCCGGAGGCGGTCGAGCCTCTCGTCGACTACTACCGCAGCATCTCGGGTGAGCACCCGAACTGGGACGAGTACCGCGAGGCCATGCAGCGGCAAGGCAAGTCCCTGCTGCGCGTGACAGCGCAGCAGTGGGGCCCGGTCGCGACGGGCGGCTTTCCGCCACACCTGTCCAGCTAGCACCACCTGCGAGCGCGCCTCACCGGTGACTCTGTTCGTAGCTCTCGCCCAGGTCGTCGAACATGTCCTCCGGGGTGATCGCTCGACGTCGGTTCCGGCGGGGTCGGTCTCGGGCGGCGGGTGTCCGACGGGCATGACGGGGTCGCCGAGCGCGAGAGGTGGCTGCCGCCGTCGGGTTCCTCGCCTGACCGCCGCCTCGTAACGTCACGGGTGCCCAGCGTCCTCGACGGCGGCAAGCTGCAGCTGAGCCCGATGGCCGGGAGCCACCTGACCTGCGACGACTGGCGTCGACCCTGAAAGCGGCTAACCGGGTTCGATCACTGTGATTCCCGGCGTGCTGCCCGTTCCCATGGCCACGAGCGCCGCAGGAGCGTCCTCGAGGGCGATCCGTTGCCGCACGAGCCGGGCAGGGTCCAGCCCTCCGGAGCGCACCGCTGACAGCATCGCAGGGTAGTTGCGTGCGGCCATCCCGTGGCTGCCGAGGATGCGCAGCTCCCGGGCGACGACAACGTCCATCGGCACCGCTGGATGGCCGATGCGGGCCGGTAGCAAGCCGACCTGCACGTGCGTCCCGCAGCGCCGCAGCGAGCGAACCCCAGCCGCGAGCGTGGCCGCTGTCCCGGCGGCGTCGATGCTGACGTGCGCGCCGCCGCCGGTCAGCTCGGTCACGGCCGCTGGCACGTCAGCCACCTCGCTGGCATCGACGCCGGCGCTCGCCCCCAGCTCGACCGCGAGTGCCAGCGCCGCGGCCGACAGGTCGACTGCCACCACGTCCCCACCGGCAGCGACCGCGACCATGACAGCGGCCAGCCCCGCCCCGCCGCAGCCGAGCACGACAACCTGCTGGCGGGCGCGCACCCGAGCGACATCGACCAGCGCGCGCCACGCCGTGGCGATACGGCAGCCAAGTGCTGCTGCGGCAAACGCCGGCAGCTCGTCGGGCAGCTCCACGAGGTTGGTGTCGGCGTAGCGCAGCGCCACCTTGTCGGCGTACGAGCCGGCGTGCGTGAAGCCCGGCTGCTCCTGCCGCTCGCAGACCTGCTGCTGGCCCGCCCGGCACGTCTTGCAGGTGCCACAGGCGCAAACGAACGGCACCGTCACCCGCTGCCCGGGACGCCAGCGGCGGACCTCGGCACCGACGTCGAGGATCGTCCCGGCGAGCTCGTGCCCAGGGATAAGCGGCAACCGGGCGTCGCCGTCATGACCGGCAAAGGCGTGCCAGTCGCTGCGGCACAGGCCGGTGGCCTCGACCCGGACGACGACGCCGTCGGGTGCCGGGTTCGGGTCGGGCACCTCGACCACCGAGGGCCGTACTCCGAACTGCTGGATGACGACGGCGCGCACGGGGTCATCTTCACCCGGGCGCACGACAGCTGCAGAACCGCGGCACTGGTGCGGCGTCAGAGGAGCACGCTCCGGCGGCCCGCCGTTCCCGATGGGTGTCCGAGGGGGGAGTTGAACCCCCACGTCCTTTCGGACACAGCGACCTCAACGCTGCGCGTCTGCCATTCCGCCACTCGGACCCGCGGGTGAGGGCCAAGGGGCCTTCACCGCAGGTGAGGACGATACCGGAACGCCGGTCCCCCCTGCCGGGTCTGCGGCGCTGGCGAGTGGGCGCCGACGCACCGGGGGAGGATGAGTCGCATGACGCCCGACACGACGACCTCAACGAGCGCGAAGCCCGCGAGCCGCGCGGAGCACGAGGTCGCCGAGCTGTGCTCGGAACTGATCCGTATCGACACCACCAACCGCGGTAACGGGCAGGGCCGGGAGCGCGAGGCCGCCGAGTACGTCGCGGGCAAGCTGGACGAGGTCGGCCTGGCCTGTGAGCTGTTCGAGTCGGCGCCCGGACGCACCAGCGTCGTCGCCCGCATCGAAGGTGCCGACCCCAGCCGCGAGGCCCTGCTCATCCACGGCCACCTCGATGTCGTCCCGGCTGACGCCAGCGACTGGAAGAAGCATCCCTTCAGCGGCGAGCTCGGCGAGGACGGGTGCGTCTGGGGTCGCGGCGCCGTCGACATGAAGGACATGGACGCGATGACACTGGCGGTGGTACGCGAACGGATGCGCTCGGGTCGCAAGCCGCCGCGCGACGTCGTCCTGGCCTTCGTCGCCGACGAGGAGGCGGGCGGCGCCTATGGGGCACGGTGGCTGGTCGACACCAAGCCCGAGCTGTTCGAGGGCTGCACCGAGGCGATCAGCGAGGTCGGCGGTTTCTCCTACACGCTCGATGACGGCCAGCGGCTCTACCTCATCGAGACAGCCCAGAAGGGCATCGCCTGGATGAAGCTGACTGTCACCGGCCGGGCCGGGCACGGCAGCATGACAGCGGCCGACAACGCCGTGACCGAGCTGTGCGAGGCCGTCGCCCGCGTGGGGCGACATGAGTTCCCGGTGCGCTTGACCGACACCGTCCGCAGCTTCCTCGAGGATGTCGGCGACGCCACCGGCGTCGCCTTCGACCCCGACGACCCGGAGGCAGCCGTCGCCCGCCTCGGCGACGTCGGCCGCATCGTCGGCGCGACCCTGCGCGACACCGCCAACCCCACCCAGCTCGACGCCGGCTACAAGGTCAATGTGATCCCTGGTCAGGCAACCGCCCACATTGACGGCAGGTTTCTGCCTGGCTCCGAGGAGGAGTTCGAGCGCACCCTGGCCGAGCTGCTCGGCCCGCGGGTCCAGCGGGAGTGGGTGTGGCACGACCAGGCGCTGGAGACGACCTTCGACGGCGCCCTCGTCGATGCCATGAGTGCCGCCATCCGCGCCGAGGACCCGGAGGGCCGGCCGGTGCCCTACATGCTCTCCGGCGGCACGGACGGCAAGTCCTTTGCCCGGCTCGGGATGCGGATCTTTGGCTTCTCGCCGCTGCGGCTGCCCAAGGACCTCGACTTCGCCGGCATGTTCCACGGGATCGACGAGCGGGTGCCGGTCGATGGCCTGCAGTTCGGCGTCCGCGTCCTCGACACCTTTCTCGACAACTGTTGATCCGCGCGCACGACCAGACCAGGAACGCCTGACCTAGAGTGACGGGATGACAGGCGACGGGTCCGGGAGCGAGGCGCGGCGCTTCCGCCTCGAGGACCTTGCCCGCCCCCGGTGGGCCCCGGAGACCAGTACCGAGTACGTCGAGCCGGTCCGGCCGCGTCCGTCGCCGTTCACCATCGAGGGCTACCTGCAGGGGTTCAGCGACCTGTCCGACACGGCGGTGAACGGCCGGGGGAGGCACCGCGCACAGGCACGGATGCTTGTCGTCCTGCTGCTGCTTGCCGTGCTGACGCCGGTGGCAATCCAGCTGCTGGGTCTGCTGGCCTGAGCCGCCTGCCCACCGCTGTGCGGCCGCCCCCTAGCCGTGAGCTGTCAACTCGGCAGGTAGGCGGGCAGGCCAGGGCGGCGCCTGCGTCGCAGCACGACGCGGCGAGAGCCGTCGGGAAACAGACGCAGCCGGTCGAGCTCCCATTCGCCGTACTCCGCGTGCAGGGTCAGCACCGTCTGCGCCGTGCGGCGCGTGGTGCCGGGCGGCAGGTACAGCCGCTGGTACTGCATCTCCACGGCGTCCAGTGTTCACCATGACGACAGAGCCCGGCCACCCCCGCCGCTCAGGGGACGACGAGCCCGAGGAACGCGAGCATCGCGTACCCCGCGAGCACGCTGGCGCTGAGCGCGAGCACGACGCGGAAGACGAGCGGATGGCCGGTCAGCCGGGCAGCGACGACGACGAACGGGAAAGCGCCCCAGCAGTAGCGCTCCGAGGAGTCGAGGTTGCTGCCACCGAACACCGACGCCAGGGTCAGCCCGCACCAGAGTGTGTAGGACGCGGGCAGCGTCCGGGCCATGACGACGAGCAGTACACCGAATAGCACCAGCCACGGCACGTGCAGGCCGGTGCCGACGTGCCCGTGCGCGAGCCCGCTCACCGCGTCCGTCACCACCCGCACCGGGTTGCGTGTCGCCCCGTGCAGGGCGGCTGACTGCTGGATGCGCAGCGGAGCCAGCAGCTGCCCGTCGTGCACGCTCGCCCACCCCAGGTAGATCGCCGAGCCGAGCACGGGCGCGACGACCGCGGCTGCCCGGCCGGCTGGCTCCGACCTCGGCCGGCGCAGCGCCTCGACTAGGGCGGGAGCGGCGAGCAGCAGCCCGGAGGGCCGTACGAGGCCGGCGAGCAGGCCGCACGCGGCAGCAAGCCACCAACGGCGTGTCCGCAGACCGAGGAAAGCCCCGGCCGCTAGCAGCCCGGCCAGCGCCTCGGCGTACCCCATCACCAGCACGTACGCAGGCGGCGCGAGGGCGAGCAGCCACACGGCACGTGATGCAGTTTCGGCGCCCCAGCCCTCGGTGCGGACGAGCCGGGCCAGCAAGAGGGCGTAGCCGAGAGCGGCCACCTGCACGACGACGAGCAGCAGCGGCCCGGCGGCGTGGCCGAGGCCGAGCACCCGGACCAGCAGGGGGAGCAGGGGGTAGAAGCGCAGCGCCTCGCGCGGCAGCGCCGCATACCCGTGCGCGGCAATGTCCCGGTAGTAGGCGGCATCCCAGCCCAGCAGGCCCTGGAGGTGCAGGTGCTGACTCGCCGCTGAGCTAGCCACGAACGAGGCGAGTGCGAGCACGATGAGAACGACGGCGCGGGCGCAGACCCAGCTCATGACCGACTCGGCGAGCGCGCCGTCGCGGACCCGGCCGAGCCCTGAGCGCTTCGCAAGCACCGAACGGCTCACCAGCGCCTCACCGGCTCACTTCTTGGTGCTGGGTGCGTAGCGGTAGACCTCGTCGCGCTCGGTCGACTCATCTGGTGACTTTGCGGCCAGTACCTGGATGACTGTGCGCTGCTCGTTGAGCGCCTGGCGCACGTTGGGGCAGAGCGCCTCGTAGGTGCGGTACTCGCCGTTGAAGACCAGCCAGACGGTGTGCGTGGCCCCTGCCTCGACCAAAGCGCGGTGGGCGAGGGCGCCACCGTCGGCGGCTTTGTTGCGCGCCGCGTAGTCGGCCCAGTCGACACGACCGGGGGGGGCCCACGTCGGGATGCTGTGGTGCCGCAGGCCGGCTGGGGTACGCCCGCCTTCGATTTCGCGTGCGACGGCCGGACCGAGCTGGTCGGGGCAGTAGAGAACGACGTCGCCGGGCCTGGCCTGCGTCCGCAGCACCGACGCCACCTCGGCCGCCTGCGTGCGCTCCTTGCGCACCGCCCTGGCGCCCGAGACGTCGCCCAGCAGGGCGAGCAGCACAAGCGCCGTGCCGAGGACGCGCCGGTCGAGCAGGCGCTCGGTTCCCAGGGCGAGGACGAGCAGGAACGGCACGAAGGCCGTCGCGGTGTACCTGTCGGCCCAGGCGTTGCCGACCAGCTGTCCGGCGCCGACGGCGATGATGAGCGTGCCGACCGACAGCAGCATGAGGATGCGGCCCGGCTCGTGCCCACGCAAGTCGACGAGTACCTGCGAGGGCCCGAGGGCGCGGCCGAACACCGCGAGCGCCAGCAGGGCCGCGACGAGGACGAGCATGGTCCGCCCGGTCGTCGTGGCCCCGCCGCACCACTCGCCGAAGGCGTGGACGACGGCGGCGAAGGCGGCCGGCTCACCCCACGGCGTGCCGGTGTGTACGGCCTGGTAGCGGAAGATGCCGAGCCACGGGGCGAAGACCACGCCTCCGGCAAGGACACCGCCGAGCGCCCAGCGCGCACCCCGGCGCCCCAGCGGGGTGCGGCCGCGGACGGCGCCGAGCACCAGCCCGAGCCCGAGGGTGGCGAGCAGGTACAGCGACCAGTAGTGGGTCAGCGCGATCAGCCCGGAGCAGACGGCGACACCGGCAGCCGGCAACGGACCGGGCGCGCGCAGCGTGCGTTCCACCGCGAGTCCGCCCAGCACGGAGAGCAGCAGCAGCAGGTCGTACATGCGGGTCTCGGTCGCGAAGTAGAGCGCGAACGGCGAGGTGATGAACAGCAGGAGGGCGACGCCGGCCTGGCGCCGGCCGATCACGCGGCGGGCAAGCAGGTAGAGCGGCGGCAGGCAGGCGAGGTTGAGCAGCGCTGACAGGGTCCTGACCGCGTGGCCCGAGGTGCCGAACAGCCTGATCCAGCCGTGCAGCAACAGGTAGTACAGCGGCGGCGAGCCGTCCTGGCGCAGTCCGTCCCACAACGTGGTGCCCGTACCCGACAGTGGCAGCCGGGCGATTGCCACGCTCTGCGCCTCATCCAGCCAGAGTGGCGAGCGCGCCGAGAAGCGCAGGGCCAGGCCGAGGAGGACCAGGATGGCAAGAACGGCCCCGAACGTGTACTCGCCCACGCCACGGGCGCTGCGCTGCGGGCGTGGCGGGACGGCGGCTTCCTGCTGCGGCGAGACGACCTGAGTCATTGGCGGACCCGGTAGCGCAGGCGGCCGGGTAGCCGCTCGGGCCTCGTGCGGATGGGGTGCGCTGTGAGCACTCTGAGCGCTGTAAGCACTGTGAACCCGCTGGTCAGCGGGCTGTGCTTGCCGGGCTTGCCGGGCTTGCCGAACCTGACCCCGTGGCGGATGCCGTAGGGGGCGCCGACGGGGATGCCGCGGCGCTCAGCGACGGTTGGGGGTCGACGGCATCGACGGCGCTGCTCGGGGAGGCCTCCTCGTGGTAGTCCTCCTCGACGTTGACCTCCCACACGTCGTGCTGCGTGCCCTCGACGATGTTCTGCACCGTCAGCTGCGCCGTGAGCATCGAGTGGTCCTGGTTGTTGTAGCGGAACATGCCGTTACGGCCGACCGGGTGGACGTTGGGCGCGTGCTCTGCCAGCCAGCCCCGCAGGACGTCGACCTTGGCCTCGTAGGCCTTGTCGTAGTACGGGTAGGCCTTGGGCATCCGCACGACGAAGCCGCGCTCGACCTGCTCGGGGCGCAGCAGCCCGAGGAAGGCGAGCTCGGTCTTGCCGAGCTCGATGAGGTCCTCGTCGGCCATGGTCCAGTACTCGTCGCCGACGTTGACGAACAGCTCGAGCCCGAGGCAGGTGCGCCCCTCCTTGATGAGGTACGGCGACCAGGACCCGAAGTTCTGGATGCGACCGACCTTGACCTCGGGGGAGTGGATGTAGATCCAGTTGTCCGGGAAGCCCGCCGACTCGGGGACGACGAGCGCGACCGTGAGGAAGTCGCGGTACTTCAGGCCGTCGGCGGCCGCCTGCACGTCGGGCGGGACCGGCGGGTCCATCGCCCGCAGCAGGCTGGAGAATGGCATTGAGGAGATGAACTCGTCACCGGAGTAGTGGTGCGTGCTGCCGATGTCGGTACGCGTCGAGGGGGGCGCTCCGGCGCCGGGTCCGTAGCCGCCGGTCACGACAGTCGTGACGCCGGTGGCGCGTCCGCTCTCGTGGTGGATGGTCTGGACCTTCTCCTCCATCACCACCGTGCCGCCCGCAGCGACGACCTTGTCGCGCGCGGTCTCCCACATCATCCCAGGCCCGTACTTGGGATACTGGAACTCCTCGATGAGCGAGGTGATGTCCTTCTGGTTCTTCTTCGGCCGTAGTGAGTTGATGATCGCGTTGCTCAGCGACAGCGTCTTGATGCGCTGCGCCGCCCAGTCCGACGGCATGTCGCTGACCGGGACGCCCCACACCTTCTCGGTGTAGGTCTTGAAGAACGTCCGGTACAGGCGCCAGCCGAAGCGGGCGACCAACCAGTTTTCGTAGTTGCTCTGGTCCTTGGGCGACCGTAGGCGGGCCACGGCGTAGGACAGAACGCAGCGGACCGCTTCGACGATGCCGAGGTTGCCCAGTGCGTTGGACGCCTTGAGCGGGTAGTCGTAGTACTTGCCGTTGTAGAAGATGCGGCTCATGCGGGGCCGCATGATGAAGTCCTGGTCCGGCAGGATCTCGTGCCAGAGCGCTTCGACCTCGGGCACCTTGGTGAAGAAGCGGTGGCCGCCGATGTCGAAGCGCCATCCCTCGCGCGCGGCGGTGCGGCTGATGCCGCCGACGATCGCGTCGCCCTCGAGAACAGTCGTCGGCACCGCGCGCTTGGTGAGCTCGTAGGCGGCGGTCAGGCCCGCGGGCCCTGCTCCGATGACGACGACGTGCAGCTTGTCCGCCACTGCTGAGACCTCCGGACGTACGGGCGCCGCCGACGGGCACGCCGGCCGCGGGCATCCTCGCGGAATGGTCGCCGACCGGCCCGGGGGGTGCGCTGCTCGTACCATGATGCCCGACATGCAGCCGAGTGCCCGGACCGCCGCGCGGCGCCCGGACGCGGGTCTGCTGCTCAGCGGCTGGGCCCTCTTGGCGCTCGGCATCGCCAGCCGTGACGGTCGTTACAACGTCTTCGGGCTGGCCTGCGTGCTGGCCGGAACCACCCTGGTCGTGCTCGGCGCGCTCAGCGGCGCAGGCCCTGGCCAGCGCCGCGCAGGAGCGCGGGTCGGACTGCACCGCGGGCTCGTGGCCGCCGGCGGGCTCGTAGCCGTGGCAGCTGTGCTCGTCGCTGCGACACCGTTCGGGCTCAGCGAGCGCTACTACTCGATGGGCGCCTCGTTCTGGGTCTCGCAGGTGCTTGTCGGCCTGGCCGGCCCGGTTGCTGCCTTGAGCCTGCTCCCGCGGCTGCGGCCTGCCGCCTGGCCCTTCTGGACCGCGCTCGGACTCGTCACGGCCGCCGGGATCGCCCGGGTGGTGTCCTCGCCGGACCCGCACATCGACGTGTTCTACCTGTTGCAGGTGTCGACGAAGGGGCTGCTCCGCGGGGCCGATATGTATCGCCAGCAGTGGGCGGCCTCGCCCGAGGTCTACCACTCGGGCGGCCTGTTCACCGTCTACCCCTACTTGCCGGCCACGTCGGTGCTCCTGCTGCCCGGCCGTGTCCTTTTCGGGGATGTCCGCGTCGAGCTCGTGCTGCTGCTGGCGCTCGCCGCCATCCTGCTCCGTCGAATCGGCGCTGGGCGGACCGCTGCTCCGGCAGCGGTGCCGGCCATGCGTACGGTGCCGGCCCTGCTGCCGCTGCTCGTCGCCGTGCTACCGAAGATCACGTACGCCGACCAGCGGGCCTGGACCGAGCCGCTGATCATCGTCCTGCTCGTGGGGATGGTCCTGAGTGTGCAGTCCGGCCGCCCGCGCCTTGCAGTCGTCTGCCTCGCCCTTGCCCTGGCTAGCAAGCAGCACGTAGCGCTGCTGCTCCCGGTCGCTGCCCTCTGGCCCGCGTTCGGCCCGCGGCGCGCTCTCGCATCCGCCGGTCTCGGCATCCTGGTCGTGTTGCCGTGGCTGATCGCCGGGCCGGCTGACTTCTGGCACGACGCCGTGTCGGTCAACCTGGGCTACGGCTATCGGCAGGACGCGCTGTGCCTGCCGACGCTGCTGCACGACCTCGGCCTGCCCTCCGGGGGCGCGCTGACGGCGGCCGGCGTCCTCGCCGGGTGGGCGCTGGCCTACCGGCTGCGCGGCACCGCGGCCGGCTTCGCGGCAGGCGCGGCTGTGCTGGTGCTGCTGCTCGACCTGACCAACCAGCAGTCCTTCTTCAACCACTACACGCTGGGGATGGCCCTCGTCGTCCTGGCGGTCGCGGCGCAGGCGGGCCGTGCTGCTGTGGCGCCGTCTCGCTCGGCCGAGCCGGACACACCGGCGGTGTCAGCGGATGGTCGAGAAGCGCTCGAGCGTCGCGCCTTCGAGCAGCTGCCGGCGCGCTAGCTGGAAGGTGCGCTCGCGTACCGAGGCGAGCTGGTCGGATGCGGCGCCGCAGGTGGTCTCCAGCAGTCGGTAGCCGTCGGCGCGCACGAAGTAGATAGCGTTGTACGGGCCAGCCAGCCGGTCGACCTGCCGGGCGAAGTCAGCGCTGCTGGCCCGCTGCATCCGGGCGGCGTAGTCGACCCAGTCAACCAGGGCGGGGCCGCTCGGGTCGGCCAGCGCCACCTCTTTCACGCCGGTCAGGTGCTGGCGGACGAGCGCTCGGTGCACGGCCGGCCCGAGCTGGTCGGGGCAGTACGCAACGACGTCGCCGGGCCTGGCCTGAGCGGCGATCTTCCCGGCGATCTGGCCTGCCTGGCTACGCTCCATGCGAGCCAGCGTCCAGCCGCCTAACAGGCCGGTCACGGCGCTCACCGCGAGCAGGCCGACGGTGAGCTTGCGCGGGCCAAGCAGCCCGATGCCGAGGGCGGCGAGCAGCAGGAAAGCCGGCAGCGAGATGCCGGTGTAGCGCTCGGCATAGGCGCTGCCACCGCTGAGGTAGAGCAGATAGGCGAGGGCCAGCGGTACGAGCCAGAGCGCCGCGAGGTAGCGGCCGGGCACGCGGCCCGTGGGGTCGACGTGCAGGTGGCGCTCGCCGGGGCCACTCGGGCGCGCGGAGAAGCCGATCAGGGCGGTGAACAGCAGCACCAGGCCGAGCAGTGCGCCGGTCGAGGCCGGGCCGGCCCAGTCGAAGACGGTGTCAAGCAGCACCTGTGCGTGGACCTTGGGGGCCCACGGGGTGCCGGTGTGCACCATCTGGAAGACGAAGGTGGGCAGCCAGGGGGCGAACAGCACCCCGGCTGCCAGCATGGCCACGACTGCCGCCCGGGCCGGCCCCCGGTAGGCCGGCCGTCGCCGGGCCTGCACGAGCAGCGAGACGGCAACCGTGCCGAGCAGCAGGAAGGTCCAGTAGTGCGTGTAGGCCATCGCCGCCGTCAGCAGCGTCACGGGCGCCCAGGTCCGCACACCGGGATGCTCGAGCGCCCGGACGATCGCGAGGCCGAAGGCCAGCACCAGCAGGACGACGAGCGAGTACATCCGCGCTTCGCTGCCATAGCGAATCGCATAGGGCGACGTGGCGAACAGCAGCAGCGCCGCGAGGCCTGAACGGCCGACGGCTGCCTCCGGCACATGTCCCAGCCGCATGGCGGCGCCCGCAACGCGGCGGCCGGCGAGCCACGCGAGCGGGAGGGTCGCGACGCTGACGATGCCGGACACGGCCCGCACCGCGATGTCGCCGTCGCCGAAGACACCAATCCACAGGTGCAGCAGCAGGTAGTACAGCGGCGGAGCGCCGTCGTGCCGCAGTGCCACGAACAACGCGCCCAACGGTCGGCGGGCGATCTCGACAGTCAGCGCCTCGTCGAGCCACAGGTGACTGCTGGTGAAGAAGCGCAGGAAGCAGCCCGCGGCAACCGCGGCGACGACGGCACCGACGGCGGTGCGGCGACCTGGGCGAGGCAGACGCCCCAGCAACCGGGTGCGCCTGCTCCCGGACTCGGCTGGGCGGCTGTCACTACGGTCGGCTACCGGCGCTTCCGGTGTCAGGACCGGTGCCTCAGCTGGCCGGGCGGGCGGGGCGAGGGAGACGTCAAGTGGTGAGAGCGGCGACCGGGCGGGGGCGCCGGTGCGACCCGCTGAGGGTGTAGGGCCCGCTGGCGACGCTGGGGAGGCAGTCGAGCGAGGCCGGGGCAGGGTCACGGAGGCCCCGCTGAGATGGCTGGGCAGGAGTGCGGAGTGACGACGCGTACCCCCCACCCCATGCCTGCAACCTACCGCGAGCGCGCCCGCGTGACCCGTCCCCACGCGGGCGAGCCGGCCTGGTGGGAAGCCCCGTCAGCCCCCACCCGCTGGCTCGAGCGCCGCCCGGAGCAGGGGTCCGAGCCGGGTGCAGCGTCGCCGGCCGCCGGTGTCGCGCACTGCCCGCGCCAGCGAGCGGCCGACCGCCGGCACGACCGACAGGTGACGCTGCGCACGCGTGAAGGCGGTGTAGACGAGCGGGCGGGTCAGTAGCCCGCCGGCCTCGGGGGGCAGCACGACGACGACGGCCGGCCACTCGCTGCCCTGTGCCCGGTGGATGGTGATGGCCCAGCCGTGCCGCAGGTCGCCCAGCGCGGAGCGGGGCACAGCTGCCGGGCCGGAGGGAAACAGCACGGTCAGGCCGTCGTCCGACCAGCCCTGCACCACCCCGACCTCACCGTTGGCGAAGCCGGCTTCGAGGTGGTTCGCGACGGCGACCACGCGGTCGCCGGCATCGAACGAGGGGCGGGCCTCAGCGCCGCCGCCGCGCCCAGGGCTGCCCGGGGTGCGGGTGCCAACCGTCCCCGTGCCGCTGCCCCGGTGGCGGGTGCCGCGGGCGGGCGCGGGGTTCAGGACCGACTTGAGCGCCGCGTTCAGTGCCAGCGTGCCCGCCGGCCCGCGATGTACCGGCGTGACCACCTGGACGTCGGCCGAGGCGATGCCGAGCGCGCGGGGGATGGCTTCGGTCACCAGCTGGACCGTTCGGCGGGCGGCAGCGTCAGCATCGCCGGCCGGCACGACCGCGACTTCGTGCGCCGGGTCGTCGAAAGGGGGTAGCTCGCCGCCCCGCACCGCGGTCGCGAGCCGGGCGATCGTCCCACCCTCGGCCTGTCGGTAAAGCGTGGTCAGCTCGGTCGTCGGCACGCAGCCGGCGTCGACCAGGTCGCCGAGGACCCGCCCCGCCCCGATGCTGGGCAACTGGGCGGGGTCGCCGACGAGCAGCACGTGGGTGCCGGGCGCACAGGCGTCGAGCAGTCCGGCCGCCATGTCGACGTCGAGCATCGAGGCTTCGTCGACGACGACCAGGTCGGCATCGAGCGGCCAGTCCTCGTCGCGGGCGAACGACGGGCCGCCGTCGGGGTCGTCCCGGCCTGGCTGGGCACCGAGCAACCGGTGCAGCGTCGTGGCGGGCGCTCCGGTCAGCTCCTCGAGCCGCTTGGCGGCCCGGCCGGTCGGGGCGGCCAGAGCCACCCGCCGCCCCCGCGCTGTGGCGAGGTCGACGACGGCGGCAACGCTGCGGCTCTTGCCCGTGCCCGGGCCGCCGGTGAGCAGGCTGACCCCGTGACCGAGCGCGGCGAGGACGGCGGCCTGCTGCGTCTCATCGAGCCCGGTGGCGCCCAGGGTGTCGGGCTCGCCGATCGGCTCGGCGCTCGCGACCAGGCGGGCGATGCCCTCGGCGATCGCCTCCTCGGCCATGGCGTAGCGGGGGAGGGAGACGAGGCCGCTGGCGTCTGGGCTGTCCGCAGCCGCCTCGTCGGCGGCCAGGCTGTCGAGCACGACCCGGCCCTCCTCGTCGGCGCGGGTCAGGGCGGCCGCGGCGTCCGGGACCCCGCGTGAGGCGGCCAGGCTGAGCAGCCGACCCATCGGCAGTGCGGTGTCACCCGAGCGGGCCGCGATCGCCAGCAGATGGACGAGCACGGCTGGCCCCCGCGACGGCGCGCCGCGGTCGGCGCCGAGGTGTGCCGCCAGCCGGTCGGCCTGCCCGAGGTCGGCCTCGGGTGCGTCGAGCAGCCGCCAGGGATCATCCCGCAGGCGGGTAGCCGCACCAGGCGACAGGCTCGTCGTGACACCCGCTGCGGCGCGCACGGGCAGTCCGGCATCGTGCAGCAACCGGGCTACCTCGTAGGTGGGCGCTGCGTTCGCGAACGCGGTCATCAGGGTGACGACGCGCTTGGCAGACACGCCCTCGAGGCGGCCGAGTGCCAGCTCGGTGACGTCCTCGGCCCGCTTGATGCCGGCGCCGGCCAGCCGCTCGCGCAGTGCACGCCCGCAGCCGGGCCACAGCCCGGCCTCGCAGAAGGCCACGAAAGCTGAGTCGGCGTGAGCGGGGTCGGCGGAAGCAGCGCCGGCGGGCGAGGGCGCTGGGCTCCCAGCACTCCCAGCACTCCCAGCACTTCCAGCACGCCCAGCACGCTCAGCACGCTCAGCCTCGGTCGGCCTTCCGGACACGGGCCGAGGGTACGGCGGGTGCGCGCCGTGGCGGCTGCATCCACAGGCGCCGAACCGCAGGGGCGTCGGCCCCACAGGCTTGCCCTACTCCCAGGGCAGGCGTTCCGGGTAGCCGAGGGCCGGGGCGGAGACGTCGTCCAGGGCGGCGGTGATCTCGGCTGGCAGGGTCAGCGCCTCCGACTCGAGCGACTGCGCCAGCTGAGCCCTGGTCCTCGCCCCGACAACAGGCGCTGCGACTCCAGGCCGGTCGCGCACCCAGGCAAGGGCGACCGCGACGGGGGAGACGCCGAGCCCGCCCGCGGCAGTCGTCACCGCATCTACGACCCGCCCGGCCTCCTCACCCAGGTAGGGGGCGACGAACCGGTTCCAGGTCGGGGATGCCGCCCGCGTCCCCGCAGCCGGCGTCGTCGCGCGGTAGGCGCCGGACAGCACGCCGCGTCCCAGCGGCGACCACGGCAGCAGCCCCAGGCCGGCATCGAGTGCCGCCGGGACCACCTCGCGCTCGACTCCGCGCGCCAGCAAGGAGTACTCCACCTGCGTCGATATGAGCGGCGCGCGGCCCGGGGCAGCCCGTTGCCAGCCGGCCGCCTTCGCGGTCTGCCAGCCGGAGAAGTTCGACACTCCCGCATAGCGCACCCGGCCGGAGCTGACAGCGGTGTCGAGCGCGGTGAGCGTCTCCTCCAGCGGGGTCCCGGCGTGCCAGGTGTGCACCTGCCAGAGGTCGACGTGGTCGGTCCGCAGCCGCGAAAGGGAGCCGTCGAGCGCGGCGAGCAGCCGCCGCCGGCCGGTGCCGGACGACAGCGGCCCGTCGCCGGTCCGCGCGCCGGCTTTGGTCGCCAGCACGATCTCCTGGCGCCCGATGTCGGCGACGAGCCGGCCGAGGATGCGCTCGGACTCCCCGCCGGCGTAGACGTCAGCTGTGTCGACGAGGGTGCCGCCGGCCTCGCGGAACGCCCGCAGCTGTGCTGCTGCCTCGTGCTCCTCGGTGTCGCGCCCCCAGGTCATGGTGCCGAGGGCGAGCCGGGACACGACGAGGCCGCTGCGGCCGAGAGGGCGGTGCTCCACGGGTGCAGACCCTAGTGACCCGCCACCGCAGCGGCTCCCGACTGACCGCAGCAGCCCAAGCCGCTAACGTGCGCCAGGCGAGGAAAGGACACGCTGATGCGGCTTGGGCTCAACATGGGCTACTGGGGCATGGGGAACGACGCCGACAACCTGGTGCTCGCCCGCGAGGCTGACGCGCTGGGCTACAGCGTCGTCTGGGTGGCAGAGGCGTACGGCAGTGATGCGGCCACCGTCCTGACCTGGATCGCGGCCCAGACCAGCTCGGTCGACATCGGCAGCGCTGTCTTCCAGATCCCCGCCCGGACGCCGGCGATGACGGCGATGACGGCAGCGACGCTCGACACCCTGTCCGGCGGCCGGTTCCGGCTCGGCCTCGGGGTCTCCGGTCCGCAGGTGAGCGAGGGCTGGCACGGCGTGCGCTTCGACGCCCCGCTCGGGCGGACCCGCGAGTACATCGACATCGTCCGGCTGGCCCTGTCCCGGGAGCGGCTGGCCTACCAGGGCAACCACTACGTCCTGCCGCTGCCGGACGGGCCCGGTAAGGCGCTCAAGCTCACGGTGCATCCGGTGCGTGAGTCCATCCCGATCTACCTGGCAGCCGTCGGGCCCAAGAACCTCGAGCTGTGCGGCGAGAAGTTCGACGGCTGGCTCTCGATCTTCCCGAGTGCGCGCAACCTCGAGGACTCCCTCGCCCCCATCCGCGCCGGACGCGAGAAGGCCGGCTCAACGCTCGAGGGCTTCGACGTCGTCGCCAGCGTCGGTATCAACCTGGACCCCGACATCGAGCGCGGCTCGGCACTGCTCAAGGCCAACGCCGCGCTCTACATCGGCGGGATGGGCAGCCGCGAGAAGAACTTCTACAACGCCCACGCCCGCCGGCTCGGCTACGACGAGGCCGCCGGGCAGATCCAGGACCGCTACCTGTCCAAGGACTACGCTGGGGCCGCCGCCGCCGTCCCCACCGATTTCATCGACGACACGGCACTGCTCGGCCCGGTGGAGCGGGTCGCGGAGAAGATGGCTGCCTACGCTGAGGCAGGCGTCACCACCATTTCCATCTCGCCCGCCTCGACGAGCATGGACGAGCGCCTGGCCGCACTGCGCGGCGCCGCCGAGGCGCTTCAGAAGTCAGGAGCGAGCAGCTGAACCTCGCCCAGTCGGCCGTCCTCGGCGTCGTCGAGGGGCTCACGGAGTTCCTGCCCGTCAGCAGTACCGCCCACCTCACCGTGACCGAGCGCCTGCTCGACCTCAAGATCGACGACGCGGGCGTCACCGCCTTCACCGCTGTCGTGCAGTTCGGCGCCGTCATCGCGGTCCTGCTGTACTTCCGGGCCGACATCGTCCGGCTGGTTGTCGCGGGAGTGCGGGCGGTGCGCGACCCCGCTGCCCGCACCGGCCCCGACGCACGGCTGGCGGCCTTTGTCATCATCGGCTCCATCCCCATCGGAGTGGTCGGCCTTGCCACGAAGTCGCTGGTGGAGGGGCCGCTGCGCAACCTCGGCGTGATCGCCGCGGCTCTGATCCTGTGGTCGGCGGTGCTCGTCTACGCCGAGCGCCGGCATGCCGCGCAGCGCGTGACGCACGGGGAGAAGGGGCTCACCCTGCCCGATGCCGTGGTCATGGGGCTGGTGCAGTGCGTCGCCCTCGTGCCCGGGGTGTCCCGCTCTGGCGCGACGATCAGTGCCGGGCTGCTGCGCGGGCTCGACCGCGTCGCTGCCACCCGCCTGGCGTTCCTGCTGGCGATCCCGGCGCTGACCGCTGCGACACTGCTGGAGCTGCGCAAGGCGGTGGGCGGGGGAGTCGGCGTCGCACCCACCCTGCTCGGCACGGCCGTGGCGTTCGTCGTCGCCTACGCCTCCATCGCCTGGCTGCTGCGCTTCGTCGCCGGCCATCCCCTCAGCGCGTTCGTCCCGTACCGCATCGTCGCCGGCATCACCATCGCCGTGCTGCTCGCGGTCGGGACGCTGTAGCCGGTGACGACGGTCCTGCTCGTCCGCCATGGGCTGACTGCCATGACCGGTCCACGGCTAGCGGGGTGGACTCCGGGGCTCTGTCTCGACGAGCGCGGGCAGGCGCAGGCAGCCGCCGTTGCGCAGCGCTTGCGCCCGTTGCCGCTCGCTGCTGTCGTGTCGAGCCCGCTCGACCGCTGCCTGGAGACCGCGTCAGCGGTGCTCGAGGGGCGCGGGCTGGAGTTGGCTGTCGACGACCGCATCGGGGAGTGCCGCTACGGCGACTGGACCGGCAAGGAGCTGAAGACCCTCGCCAAGGACCCGCTGTGGAAGGTCGTGCAGGCGCACCCGAGCGCGGCAGTCTTCCCCGGCCCCGAGGGTGAGCCGCTCGCCGAGACCTCGCGCCGGGCAGTGGCCGCGATGCGCGACTGGGATGCCCGGATCGCCGCCGAGCACGGGCCCGACGCGGTGTGGGTCGCGTGCAGCCACGGCGACGTCATCAAGGCGATCCTCGCCGACGCGCTCGGGCTGCATCTGGACCTGTTCCAGCGGATCAGCGCCGATCCGTGCTCGGTCTCGGTCGTGCGCTACACCCAGCTGCGGCCGTTCGTGCTGCGGATCAACGACACCGGCGGCGGCGTCGAGGACCTCCACCCCCCCAGGCGCAAGGGCCGGCGCCGGCGCACGGCAGGCGCGGGAGCCTCGGACGCTGCTGTCGGCGGCGGGGCCGGACACTGATCCGGTCCTCCGGCTCCGCGCAGTGCGCCCTGGCTCCACGCACACTGGAGGCATGACCGACGCCGGCCAGGGCCAGCTGCTGGACGCGGCCGAGGCGCTGGTACTGCTCAACAACGGGGAACTCACGCTCGAAGGGCGGCTGCTCGACGCGAGCAACGCGACGCTGTTCGGCACGGTCAGCACCGGGGACGCCCAGGCGCAGTGCGTCTACAAGCCGGTCCGGGGCGAGCGGCCGCTCTGGGACTTCCCCGACGGCACGCTCGCGGGCCGCGAGGTCGCCGCCTACGAGGTCAGCGCGGCGACCGGGTGGGCAGTGGTGCCGCCCACGGTGATGCGTGACGGCCCGTTCGGGATCGGCTCCTGCCAGCTGTGGATCGACGTCGACGACGGCGTCGACCTCGGGGCGCTGGCCCGCTCGGACCATCCCGCGCTGCGACGGATGGCACTGTTCGACGCGGTGATCAACAATGCCGACCGCAAGGGGGGCCACCTGCTCCCGGTCGATGATCCGCCGCCGGTCGGCCACGTGTATGGCGTCGACCACGGCGTGACCTTCCACGTCGACGACAAGCTGCGAACGCTGCTGTGGGGCTGGCGCGGCAAGCGGATCAGCGAGGCCGAGCGGGCCGTGCTCGAGCGGCTACGGCTCGATGCCGACCTCGACGAGCGGCTGCGCGCCCTGCTCACGCGCAAGGAGGTCGCGGCCTACCACCGGCGCATCGACAGGCTGCTGCGCACCGGCCGCTTCCCGCATCCTTCGGAGGACTGGCCGGCCATCCCCTGGCCGCCGTTCTGACAGCCAAAACCAAGATCAGCCGGCGGGAGGAGCCCCGGTAGCATCGCCAGCATGCGGTCGTGGGAGGCACCCGAGCTTCCCTTCGTACCCGGGCAGGGCTTCGCCGTGCGCATCTACGACACCGCGACCCAGTCGGTTCGCCCGCTCGCTCCCGGGGCAGTCGCGCGGATGTACGTCTGCGGCATCACCCCGTACGACGCGACTCACCTCGGCCACGCCGCCACGTACCTCACCTACGACCTGCTGCAGCGGGTGCTGCTCGACGCGGGGCACGAGGTCGCCTACGTGCAGAACGTCACCGACGTCGACGACCCGCTGCTCGAGCGGGCCGCTCGCGACGGCGAGGACTGGCGGGAGCTCGCCGAGCGTGAGACGCAGCGCTTCCGCGAGGACATGGTGGCCCTGCGGCTCCTGCCGCCGCGGGCCTACGTCGGGGCGGTTGAGGCCATCCCGCTGATCATTACGATGATCGAGCAGCTGCGCAGCAAGGGCGCGAGCTACGAGCTCGACGGCGACGTCTACTTCCCCATCTCGGCCGCTCCCCGATTCGGTGGGGTCAGCCACTACGGCCTGGAGCAGATGCTGACGTTCGCGGCCGAGCGCGGGGGGGACCCGGACCGGCCCGGCAAGAAGGACTCGCTCGACCCCCTGCTGTGGCGGGCGGCCCGACCGGGGGAGCCGTCCTGGGACTCGCCGTTCGGACCCGGGCGCCCCGGTTGGCACGTCGAGTGCGCCGCTATCGCCCAGGAGTACCTCGGCCGGGCGATCGACGTGCAGGGGGGCGGAACAGACTTGATCTTCCCGCACCATGAGTGCAGCGCCGCGCACGGCGAGGTGGCCAGCGGGGCGCGCCCCTTCGCCCGCGCCTACGTGCACACGGCTCTGCTGTCCTACGAGGGCGCGAAGATGTCGAAGTCGCTGGGCAACCTGGTCTTCGTCTCGCGGCTCCGGGAAGAGGGGGCCGACCCCGGGGCGATCCGGCTCGCGCTGCTGGCGCACAGCTACCGCCAGGAGTGGGAGTGGACGGGCGTCGACCTCGCGGCGGCGACCGAGCGGCTCGAGCGGTGGCGGGCGGCGGTGGGGCGCTCGTCCGGACCTGCCGCTGCTTCGGTGGTGGAGCAGGTCCGCCGGCGTCTCGCCGACGACCTCGACGCGCCCGCGGCGCTGCTGGCCATCGACCGCTGGGCCCGCGAAGCCGTGCTGCGGGGCGGGCAGGACGGCGATGCCCCGGGGGCCGTCCGGGCGCTGGTCGATGCGCTGCTCGGCGTTCAGCTCTGAGCCTGGCCGGACTCGCTGTCAGGCTGCCGCCTGCGCTCGGACGGCCCCCCGCCACCACTCGACGGTCGCGTGCGCGGCGTCCACCAGTGGAGTGGGTGACAGGCCCAGCAGGGCTTCGCTGCGCCGTGAGTCCATGACGAACGGTTCGGTGAACTGGTAGAGCATTTCGGCCAGCTCGCGCAGCGGGCCAGGGGCGACACTGCCCGCGCGTATGACCCACGATGGCAGCGTGCCCACTCGGGCGCTGGTGCCGGCCGCGTCGGCGAACGCCTCGACGAGTTCTCGCTGCGTCAACGCCGGACCGGTGGGGGCGTGCACGACGCTGTCCCATGCGGCCGGGGTACCGGCAGCAGCGATCATGGCGCGGGCGTAGTCGGGCACGTAGGTGAATGAGTGCGGGGTATCGGGCCGGCCGAGCACCCGCACCGTGCGCCCGGCCAGCACGGCCGGGACCATCCGCTCGCCGGCGTGCGCGTGGCGCACGAGCGGTCCGAACGGGTCAGCGGCCACGACGCTCACCGTCGGGGTAGGAGACAGGGCCCGCGCAGCAAGCAGCGCGGTCCTCACCCCACGCTTGCCGCCCGCTGCCGTGCGCGGGCTGTCCTCGGTCATCGGGCCACTCGCGCCGGTGTAGGCGTAGAGGCTCTCCGGGAACACGACGACGGCGCCGTGCGCCGCACGGAGCACGGCCTGTTCGGCGGCCGGCAGCTCGGTCCGCCAGGCCGCTGCGTTGTAGGCCGCGTGCGTGCAGTGGAAGATCGCGGCGGCGCCGATGCGGCAGCGCTGACCGCCCGCTCATCTCGGGCATCCACGGCCATCCGCTCGACGCCCGGGTGCTCCGGTCCGGATCCTGAGCGAGTGAGGATGCGGACCTCGTGCCCTGCCTCCACCAGCTGCTCGGCAACGGTGTAGCCGACCGGACCTGCCCCGGTGACGACGTAGTGCTGCGACATGACGAGCTCCGTTCGAAGGGAGAGCACTGCTCTCAGGTGAGCCAAGAATGCGTTTCTGGACGCGGTCTGTCAAGAGCAATGCTCTCACTAGTTGACGCTGCTCTCGTGAACGTGCACGATCCGGCTGTGCCCACGCCCCGGGACCAGGCCCGTGCGCGCACGCTTGGTGAGATCACCCGGATCGGACGTGCCCACCTGGCCAGTTCCGGTGCGGCGGGCCTCTCCCTGCGTGCCGTGGCCCGCGATCTCGGCGTCGTCTCATCAGCCATCTACCGGTACGTGCCGAGCCGTGACGAGCTACTGACCTTGCTGGTCGTCGACGCCTACAGCGAGCTCGGCGAGGCGGTGAGCGCCGCCGATGCCTCGCTGCCGCGCGAGGACCTGGCCGGGCGTTGGCGCGCCGTCGCCGGCAGCGTCCGCCACTGGGCCCTTGCCGAGCCGAGCCGCTACGGCCTGGTGTTCGGGACGCCGGTGCCTGGCTACCACGCCCCGGTGGAGCGAACAACGGGCCCTGGTACCCGAGTGATCGTGTTGCTGCTCCGGCTGGCTGTCGACGCGGAGGCTGCCGGTGCGCGCCCGGTGGCGGCCGCCGCCGCCGCGCCGGGCTCCGGCTCGCTGCAGGAGGACGCGGAACGGGTCCGCGCCGAGTACGGCCTCGCGCTCTCGGACGAGATGCTCACTGCAGCTGTCCTGGTATGGGTCGCACTGTTCGGCGCGGTGAGCTTCGAGGTGTTCGGGCAGTTCGGGCCCGACACGTTCAGCGACCCGCGCGAGATGTTCACTGCGCTGGTGGAGGTTCTCGCGGTCGTGCTCGGTCTGCAGGCGACGCGGGTCGCTCCGTAGCGGCCGTCGCACCGGGCGCGTGAACGAGTGCGGCTAGGCCTCGCCGCGGCGCCTCAGGTAGCGCTCGAACTCGCGGGCGATGGCATCTCCGCTGGCCTCGGGCAGCTCGGTCTCGGCCTCGCGTGACTCGAGCGAGCGGACGTAGTCGGCGACCTCGGAGTCGTCGGAGGCCAGCTCGTCGACCTGCCGCTCCCAGATTCGGGTCTGCTCGGCGAGGTCACCGAGGGGCAGAGCGAGGTCGAGCATGTCCTCGACCCGGCTCAGCAGCGCGAGCGTCGCCTTGGGGCAGGGCGGCTGGGCCACGTAGTGCGGCACAGCGGCCCAGAACGACACCGCCGGGAGCTCAGCCACCGTGCACGCCTCCTGGAAGACCCCGACGATGCCGGTCGGCCCCTCGTACCGCGACTGGCTGAGGGCGAGGCGGGTGGCCATCTGCTCATCGCTCGTCGTGCCGCTGACCGGCACCGGCCGGGTGTGCGGGGTGTCGGCGAGCAGGGCACCCAGCGTCGTCACCGTCTGGATGTCGAGCGCGTGCGCCGCCTCGACGAGCTCCTCGCAGAAGCCGCGCCAACGCATGTTGGGCTCGAGGCCCCGGACGAGAACGAGGTCGTGCGCGGCGTCGGGCAGCTTGGCCACCGACAGCCGGGTCGTCGGCCAGCTGAGCCGACGGTCGGAGCTGGCGCCCAGGGACACGGTCGGCCGGTTGACCTGGAAGTCATAGTAGTCGTCAGGGTCGATCGCGCCGATGGTCCGTGCCTCGAAGACGGCTTCGAGGTGCTCGACTGCGGCGGTAGCGGCGTCGGCGGCGTCGTTCCATCCCTCGAAGGCCGCCACCATGACCGGGCTGCGCAGGGTGCCGACGCCCTCGAACTCGATCACCCGCGCCCTCCCACCACCTCGTCGGCCGCCGCACGAACCAGGCCTGCGACCAGGGCAGGCCACTGCAAAGGTACGTCGTGCAGGGCCCCTCCCCAGCGTTGCAGCCGTGGCCTGGCCAGCAGCCGGTCGGCGCGCTCCAGAGCCGCTCCCTTGGCCGCCGTCCACTGCTCGGCGCCAGGGGGCTCGCACGAGACCAGCCACGCCGGTGACCGCACGGCGGCGAGCGTCGCCTCGACGTCGGCGTCGAGCAGACCGTCGAGCACCTGCATGTGGCGCTCGAAGCTCAGCATCGGGCGAGCGAGCCCGTCTGCTCCGAGCCCGAACAGTGGCCGCAGCGCATCGGCGGTCGCGGGTGACCACCACGGCGCGAGCGGGCCGCCGGACAGCATGGTTTCGAGCTGCTCGGGAGGCAGGGCCGTGCGGGGTGGCTCGAGCCGCCGGCGCAGGGCTGCTCGATCCTCGGCAAGGCTGCCGGGCGGGTTGAAGCCGCCGTCGATGGCCACCACGGCGAGCACCCGCTCGGGATGGTGCGCTGCCAGGTGCAGCGCGACCGCTGCCCCCCAGGAGTGGCCCACGACAACAACCCGGGACAGCCCCAGGGCGTCGAGCGCCGGCCCGATGTCGGCGACGACATCGGCGAGCGCGTAACCCGAGTCGGGCTTGCCGGACGCGCCGTGGCCCCTTGCATCGAGGGCGACGAGCGGCCGGACGGCGAGGCGTGCCACCACTGGGTCCCAGAAGCGCCGCTGGGAGGCAAGACCGTGCAGCAGCAGCACCGGCGTGCCCTCGCCTGGCCAACGGGTCGCCGCCAGAGCGACGCCGTCGCCGGGCAGGCTGAGCTCGATGCCGCCACTCGGCAGCGGGCCGCCGGGCAGCTGCGACAGCTGCTCATTCGGTGTGCGGGGCGTCATGGGCTGCGGGACGGGCGGCCCACGCGGGCTGTCAGGGGGCTCTCCGGGGGCTCGTCGTTGCCAGCTCAGCGGCCGGTGGTGTGCACGATGAGGACGTCGCACCTGGCCTGGTGACTGATCGTCGCCGGGACCGACCCCAGCAGCCGGCCCGCCAGGGAGTTGAGCCCGCGGTTGCCGACGACCACGAGGTCGACGGACTCTGTCGCCGCCAGCTGCAGCAGCACGTCGACCGGCTCGCCGTGGACTGCCTTGCGCTCGATGTCACGGGCGCCGGCCTTCTTCGCGCGGTCCTCCGCATCGCCCAGCACCGACTCGGCCGGCGCGGAACCAGTCACTTTGTACGCGTCGTGCCCCAGCTCTTCCTCCGCCCGCTGCTGCTCGCGCTTGTCCATCTTTTGGAAGGCACAGAGGAGCAGCAGGCGGCCGCCGCTGTCGGCGGCTACGGCGGCGGCCTTGTCGACAGCGCGGAACGAGGACTCCGACCCGTCGGTGCCCACGAGCACGGTGCGGTAGCTGGCCACAGGAAAGGCTCCTCACGTCTGGTGCGTCGCGGCTACTGGCCGCAGATAGCGGAACGGCTTTCTGCCGGCGGCTGAAAGCCCCGCCGCGCACCGTATCGTCCGCCTGCGACCGAACCGTAGGTGTTGTTTCGACGCGGAGGTGCCCGGTGCCACATTCCAGCGATGACCTGCCGCCGCGGCTGCGGGCCGCCTGTGACCTCGCTGTTGTCGAGGTCCGCGAGGCGGCGGGGCGGCACGAGTACGACGGCGTGCTGCAGGACCTGTCGCCGGATGCGGTCGGCGCAGGGCTTGCCCGACTCGGACAGGGTGCCGACCCCGAGGATGGCTTCGACGCCGCGCGACTGCGAGCTGCTGAGGTGGCGCTGCGGGTGCAGCTGGGCGTGGTCGAGGACCACCGGCGCAACCCCATGTGGCACCTGGCCGGGCTCGACCTCGCCTCCTACGACCGGGAGTACGCACCGGCGGCCGATCGCGCTGCGGCCCGGCGGCGGCACGTGGAGGCCTGGCCCGCCGCCGTCGATGTGGCGGTGAGCACGCTCGACCGTGTTCCGGCACCCGTCGCCGCCGCCCTGCTCAGCCCGGCTCGGGGGCTCGCGGCCGGACTGCTGGAGGGACCTGCCGCCGCCGGGCTGCACGAGGGCATGGGTGGGTCCGACGCCGTGGATGCCGCGCTCGCGGCACACGGAAGGCTGGTCAGGCACCTGGAGCGAGCCGAGCGGGAAGGCTCGCCCGACGTCGCCTACGGCGCTGAGCATCTGGCGCTGCTGCTCGGCGCCCCCGAGGCGCTCGAGGTCGACCTCGCGGCCCTCGCCGCAACGGCGGATGCCGAGCGCGACCGACTGCGCGGCATCCTGGCGCAGGCGTGCGAGCGCCTCGAGCCCGGGGTCGGGCCGGCCGAACTCGTCCCGCGCCTGCTGGCCGACCACCCGTCCGAGCCTGAGCAGATCTACGCCGAGGCGCGCGAGCAGATCGAGGAGGCGAGCGCCTTCACGCTCTCTCGACAGCTGCTGCCTGACTACGGCGGCGAGTGCCTCGTAGGGCCGGCGCCCGCCTCGCGTCGGTGGGCGATGGCGATGATGAGCTGGGCGGCGCCGTACGAGCCCGACGCGCCGTCGTGGTACCACGTCACCCCCCCTGACGAGGCGTGGTCGCCCGAGGCGCGCGAGGAATGGCTGTCGATCTTCAGCCGGACCACGCTGCCGGGCATCACGGTCCACGAGGTGACGCCCGGGCACTTCGCGCACGGGCGGGCCTTGCGGGGGCTGCAGAGCGACGTGCGGCGGCTGTTTTACTCCACCGCGTTCATCGAGGGCTGGGCGCATTACGTCGAGGAGCTGTTCGTCGAGGAGGGGTTCCGGGCCGCCGACCCCCGCTTCGTGATCGGCATGTGCATCGAGGCGCTGATCCGGGTCACCCGCCTCGCCGTGTCGGTGGGCGTCCACACCGGCGCTTTCGACGTCGAGGAGGGGGCCCGCCGCTTCGAGGCCGATGCCTTCCAGCGCGGCCCCGCAGGCCGCCTGGAGGCGGTGCGTGCGACGTTCGACCCCACCTATGGCCGCTACACCTGGGGCAAGCTGGCGATCCAGCAGGTGCGGGAGCGCGCCAGGCAGCAGTGGGGCGAGGGGTACTCTCACCTGCGCCTGCACCAGGCGCTGCTGGGGCTGGGTGCCCCGCCGCTCGGGCTGCTCGACGAGGCGCTGCACGTCGGGTGACGCGGTAATCGCAAGGGGCCGGCAGGGCGATCCGGACTATCCTTGACCGTATGCGTCCCGAGCTCCTGACCGCCTTGTCCCAGCGCGTGCTGGTAGCCGACGGCGCGATGGGCACGATGATCCAGGCTGCTGACCCGAGCCTGGACGACTTCGAGGGGCACGAGGGCTGCAACGAGGTCCTCAACGTGACCCGCCCCGATGTCATCCGATCGATCCACGACGAGTACCTCGCCGTTGGCTGCGACCTCATCGAGACCAACACGTTCGGTGCCAACCTGCCCAACCTGGCCGAGTACGGCATTGAGCACCGCATCACCGAGCTGTCGGAGGCCGGCGCGCGGATCGCGCGCGAGGCGGCCGATGCGGCCTCAAGCCCGGACCATCCCCGCTGGGTGCTGGGCAGCGTCGGCCCGGGCACCAAGCTGCCCACCCTTAGCCATGCTCCGTACGCCTCCTTGCGCGATGCGTACGAGCAGGAGGTCGCGGGCCTGCTGGCCGGCGGCGCCGACGCCGTGCTCGTCGAGACCGCGCAGGACCTGCTGCAGGCCAAGGCTGCCCTCGTCGGTGCCCGGCGGGCGATGCGAGTCGCCGGGACACGCGTCCCGCTCATCGCCCAGGTCACCATCGAGACCACGGGGACGATGCTGCTTGGCACCGAGATCGGGGCAGCGCTCACCGCGCTCGAGCCGCTCGGGATCGACCTCATCGGCCTCAACTGCGCCACCGGCCCGGATGAGATGACCGAGCATCTGCGCCACCTGTCGAAGCACGCGCGGGTGGGGCTGTCCTGCATGCCCAACGCCGGGCTGCCGGTTCTGGGGCCGAACGGCGCCAGCTACCCCCTCACCCCGGAGCAGCTCGCTGCCGCGCACGACGGCTTCACCCGCGAGTACGGGGTGGCGCTGGCCGGCGGCTGCTGCGGCACGACGCCCGAGCACCTGCGCCAGGTGGTCGAGCGGGTCGCCGGGCGGGGCCTGGCGACCCGCCGCCCCGACTCTGAGGCGGCAGCCTCGTCCCTGTACGCGAGCGTGCCGTTCCGGCAGGACGCCTCTGTGCTGATGGTGGGGGAGCGCACCAACACCAACGGCAGCAAGGCCTTCCGCGATGCGCTGCTCGACGCGCGCTGGGACGACGTCGTCGGCCTGGCCCGCGACGCAACCCGCGAGGGGGCGCACCTGATCGACGTCTGCGTCGACTACGTCGGGCGCGACGGCGCGATCGACATGCGAGAGGTTGCGGCGCGCTACGCCACTGCCAGCACCCTGCCGGTCATGCTCGACTCGACCGAGCCGCAGGTGATCGAGGCCGGGCTGGAATGTCTCGGCGGCCGGGTCGTCGTCAACTCGGTCAACTTCGAGGACGGCGACGGCCCGGGCTCCCGTTGGGCGCGCGTGCTGCCGATTGTGAGTGAGCACGGCGCGGCGGTCGTCGCCCTGTGCATCGACGAGACCGGCCAGGCGCGCACGGTGGAGCACAAGGTCGCGGTGGCCGAACGGCTGATCGACACGCTCACCGGCGAGTGGGGGCTGCGCGAGGGCGACATCCTCATCGACACCCTGACGTTCACTTTGGGCACGGGTCAGGAGGAGTCGCGCGGCGACGGCGCGGCGACGATCGGTGCGATCCGCGAGCTGAAGTCGCGCCATCCGAGCGTGCAGACCGTGCTGGGGCTCTCGAACATCTCCTTCGGCCTGAAGCCTGCGGCTCGGGTGGTGCTCAACAGCGTCTTTCTCGCCGAGGCCCAGAAGGCCGGGCTCGACGCCGCCATCGTCCACGCGTCGAAGATCCTGCCGGTCTCGCGCATCCCGGACGAGCAGCGTCAGGTGGCGCTGGACCTCGTCTACGACCGCCGCCGCGAGGGCTACGACCCGCTGACGGCGTTCCTCGACCTGTTTGCCGGTGACACCGGCGGTGCTGAGGCGCGCCAGACACGGGCGCAGGAGCTGGCCGCCCTGCCGCTGTCGGAGCGCCTCGAGCGGCGGATCATTGACGGTGAGCGAATCGGCCTCGAGTCCGACCTCGACGCCGCACTGCAGGACCGCCCCGCGCTCGCGATCATCAACGACACCCTGCTGGCCGGGATGAAGGTCGTCGGCGAGCTGTTCGGGGCAGGGGAGATGCAGCTGCCGTTCGTGCTGCAGTCGGCCGAGGTGATGAAGGCGGCCGTCGCCCACCTGGAGCCGCACATCGAGCGCAGCGAGGACGACGCGGGCAAGGGCAGCATCGTGCTCGCGACAGTCAAAGGCGACGTGCATGACATCGGCAAGAACCTCGTCGACATCATCTTGTCCAACAACGGCTACACGGTCGTCAACCTCGGCATCAAGCAGCCGGCCGCGGCGATCATCGACGCTGCCGAAGAGCACCGGGTCGACGCGATCGGGATGAGCGGGCTGCTGGTCAAGAGCACCGTCGTGATGAAGGAGAACCTGCAGGAGCTCAACGCCCGCGGGGTGGCCGAGCGCTTCCCCGTGCTGCTGGGCGGCGCCGCGCTCACCCGCGGCTACGTCGAGCAGGACCTCGCCGAGGTCTACGACGGCACTGTCCGCTACGCGCGTGACGCGTTCGAGGGGCTGCGGCTCATGGACGCGGTCATGGCGGTCAAGCGGGGTGAGGCGCCCGTGTCGTCGCTCAAGCCGGCGCCGCGGCGGGCCCGCACGCAGGTCACCGAGCCCGAGCCCGCTGCCGGGGGGCGGTCCGACGTCGCTGCCGACGTGCCGGTGCCCACCCCACCGTTCTGGGGCGACCGTGTCGTGCGCGGCATCGCCCTCGCCGAGTACGCGACCTTGCTCGACGAGCGCGCGCTGTTCCGCGGGCAGTGGGGGCTGAAGAAGGTCAAGAACGGGCCGTCGTACGAGGAGATCGTCGAGACCGAGGGCCGGCCTCGGCTGCGGGCGTGGCTTGAGCGGATGCAGTCCGAGCAGATGCTCGAGGCGGCAGTCGCGTACGGCTACTTCCCGGCGGTGAGCAAGGGCGAGGACCTCGTCGTACTTGACGGCGACGGCACGCAGGGGAGCGGGGAGCGCACCCGCTTCACCTTCCCCCGCCAGCGCCGCGACCGGCGGCTGTGCATCGCCGACTTCTTCCGGGGCGAGGAGACCGGCGAGCGCGACGTCGTCGGGTTCCACGTCGTCACAGTGGGCAACCGGGTCAGCGAGGTCGCGGCCGAGCTGTTCGCCCGCAACGCCTACCGCGACTACCTCGAGCTGCACGGGCTGTCGGTGCAGCTGACCGAGGCGCTGGCGGAGTACTGGCACCGGCGGATGCGCGCGGAGCTCGGCATCGACGGGGACGACTCCGGCGACCTCGACGCGGTGCTGACCAAGCAGGGCTACCGCGGCTCGCGCTACTCGTTCGGCTATCCGGCGTGCCCCAACCTCGAGGACCGCGCGAAGGTCGTGGAGCTGCTGCACCCTGAGCGCATCGGCGTGGAGCTGTCGGAGGAGTTCCAGCTCCATCCGGAGCAGTCGACTGACGCGATCATCGTGCACCACCCCGAGGCCAAGTACTTCGCCGCCCGATGACCGGCGGCGAGCCGGACACCGACCAGCGTTGGGCCGTGCTGCTGGACATGGACGGGCTGCTCGTCGACTCCGAGCCGGTGTGGACCGTGGCCGAGCGGGAGATCGCCAGGCGGCTCGGAGGAGTGTTCTCACCGCAGGCCAAGGCAGCGATGATGGGTCAGCGGCTCGAGACGGCGGTGCCACTGCTGCTCAGCGTCCTGGGCACACCTGCTGCGGCATCGGCCGATCCGGTCGAGGTTGGGCTCGAGCTGCTTGAGCGGATGACCCAGCTGCTGGGACAAGCCCCGCCGCTGATGCCAGGGGCAGCCGACCTGCTCGAGGGCTTGACCAAGGCGGAGGTGCCGACGGCGCTTGTCTCCTCCTCCTACCGCCGCCTGGTCGATGCGGTGCTCGCGGGGTTCGCCGCAGCCGGCATCGGCCACCGCTTCGACGTGACTGTCGCCGGGGACGAGGTAGGCGCCGGGAAGCCGGATCCGGAGCCGTACCTGACCGCAGCTGCCCGGCTCTCGGTACCTGCGCGGCGCTGCGTGGTGCTGGAGGACAGCACGGCCGGGATGCGCTCTGGCATCGCCGCCGGCTGCCGGGTCGTGCTGGTGCCGAGCATGCCCGGGCAGGCGACCGTTTCGGTGCCGGCCGGAGTCGAGCTCGCCGGCTCGCTGGACGAGCTCGACGTGGGTCGCCTGGCCGGGCTGGTCGGCCTGGCTGTCACCCCCTGAGCCTGCTGCCCCTGCCCCCGAGCCGGCCGGCGCCGGCGTCACGAGGCGGCCGAGCCGGCCCGGAGCGCCCGTGCCACCTCGTGCAGCCGTTCCGGTGGCAGGCCTTGGCGAAGCGCCGAGTCGACCAGACGCGCGAGGCTGTGCTCGGGCAGCGCCGCAAGCGCGCGCTCGACGGCGACGTTGGCCAGCGCACCGGAACCCTCCGCGTGCGCGATCCACGCCAGCATCGCGGCGACCTGCGCGTCGTCGGGCGGCGGAAGGCGCTGGACGAGCTGGATGAAGAGCTCGCGGAGGTCGGCAGCGCCCGGCTCGATGACCAGGCTGAGCACCTCGTCGCGCATAGGCACGGCGCGCAGCCCGGCGCCGAGCCGAGCCACCGCGACGTCAGACAGGCGGCGCCCGGCGGCTGCGGCGCGCGCTGCCGGGCGTAGGCGACGAAGCGTGCTGGTGCGGTCGACCCCCTCGCACTCGAGCATCGCCTGCCGGACCGCCGCGTGGTCAGCGGCAGGGTCGGCGTCGAGCAGCTGCTCGAGGGCCGCGCGGTCAGGCAGCACCGCACGGCCGTCGGCCACCAGCGTCGCTGCCGCGAGACTGGAGGAGGGCGGCGCGCCGGGCCGACCTGCCTTGGGCAGCAACCCGCCGTCGGGCGGGCAGCAGGCGGGGTCCTGGCAGGGGGCGTCGGACCACCACCTGCCGCCCTGGACGTGCAGCACGTTGAGCACGCGCACCCCCTCGGCACTGAGCCGGCTCCGCAGCCGGGTGACCAGTTGGGAGCGGCTGCTGCCGGCCGCGGCGTCGGCTTGGTCGTCCGAGCCCCTGCCTTTGTAGATCACCGCTATTGCCGCACGGACAGCGGAGCCGCTCAGGTCCGTCGCAACGTGCCGCGCGACTTCGGCCGCCAGCGCGCTAGGGGGGCCGCCATCGAGGTCGACCCGCAAGGTGAGTCCGACCCGCCGGCGCGGTCCGTGCAGCGCCAGCACCACCAGGCTGTCGTGCGGCTCGAAGCCGATGAGATAGGGCACGGCGGTGAGGATGCCGGCCGCGTCGGACAGGCGCAGCACGGTCGGGCCCGGCGGGGGCGCTGGGGGTGCTGGGGGCGCTGGGGGGTTGGTGCGTCGAGGAGCCATGCGGCCAGCCTTGGCCGAACCGGGCGCCGGCGAGCGGCGCAGCGTGCGGCTGTGGACAGCGGCATGCCGTCCACAGGTCTGCGGTCAGCCTTGCGGCTCACACACCACAGGTGCCGCATCCTCCATCGCGACCTCAGCAGTGGGGCTGGGCAGGGGAGGAGGCGTACCGCCGAAGGCCGGGCACAGCGCCTGGTGGCTGCACCAGTCACACAGTCTGCTCGGCGAGGCCCGCCAGTCCCCGGTGACGCGCGCCCGCTCGATCGCCACCCACAGCGCGTGCAGCGTGCGCTCGAATGAGAGCAGCTCGCTCTCGTCGGGGTGGTAGACCAGGCGCTGCCGGTCGCCGAGGTAGAGCAGCCGCAGCTCTCGCGGCACCGTCCCCTGCGTCTTCCACACCACCAATGCGTAGAACTTCAGCTGGAACAGGGCCGAGCGTTCGAACGCGGGCCCGGGTGCCCGCCCGGTCTTGTAGTCGACGACGCGGAGCTCGCCTGTAGGTGCCTGGTCGAGCCGGTCGATGTAGCCACGCAGCCGCAACCCGGACTCGAGAACGTGCTCGACGAGCAGCTCCCGCGCGGCCGGCTCTAGGCGTTGCGGGTCCTCCAAGGAGAAGTAGGCGCCGAGTAGGGCGCTTGCCGCCGCGAACCACGCCTGCTCGTCACCGGCTTCACTCAGGACCTCGGCCAGCTCCGGCTGCTCAGCCAGCAACTCGGCCCATGCGGGTGCCAGCAGCCCGAAGGCTGCCGCTGGCGTGCGCTCGAGCGGTGGAAGATCGAACAACCGCTCGAGCACCGCGTGCACGAGAGTTCCGCGCGCCGCCGCGGGGCTCGGCGGCTCCGGCAGCTTGTCGATGGTGCGGAAGCGGTACCGCAGTGGGCAGGCCATGAAGTCGCCGGCACGCGACGGCGAGAGGGACCCGATGACGACGGGGTCGTCCTTCGGCACCGACTCGGCCACCGACTCAGTTACAGGAGCGGTGCCGGGCATCAGCGCGGTTGTCGTCATGCCGCGGTCATCCCCATGGCCCGACCATAGGGGCGACCACCGACAGGATCGGGCTGCCACGCACTTCGGCTCTGTGCGATCGGGCCGATGGGGGGGTGTGCCGCCACTGCCACCCGCTCTCGCCGCCGTTGCTGTCGCGCTGGCCGGGGTGCGGACGGGTGCCCGCGTCCTCGACCTCACGCCCGCCTGCGGTCTCGGACCCGCGCTGCGGGCCGGCGCCGGCCCCCTGGGGGAGGTGGTCGACGGGGTTGCAGGCGTGCGGGCTCGGGGCGCGTCTGCGTACGTGCTGCTCCTTGACCCGAGGGCTACCCCGGACGAGGTTCTCACCCGGCTCGGGAGGGTGCGCGCCGCCCTGGCGCCTCAGGCGCGGGTGACCGTGTGCTGCTCCGGCGACACATCAGCGCTGCTGGTCAGTCTCGCGAGGCGCCCCGGCTGGCTGCTGGTGCACGCCGAGCCCGGCGTCCCCACGGATACCGGGGGCACTCTGGTCTTCGCTGTGCTGCGCCCGCGGAGTGGACCGGGAGACGCAGGTGCGATCGCGGCAACCGGTTCCAGCGGCCCCGGCGGTTCCAGCGGCCCCGGAGTCATGCCGTACCCCCGCTGGGTCTGAGACGATCGTGGCATGCCCCCAGCCCGTCCGTCGAGCGTGACCTCCGGGCGGGGGCTGCGGCTGCTCTCGTTCCGCGGTGTCCCCGTCTTCGTGTCGCCGCTGACGCTGCTGTTCGCCCTGATCGTGGGCTCTCTGTACTCCCGGCTCGACGCGGGCCGGCTGCCCGACCTCAGCCAGCGGCAGGTCTGGCTGCTCGCCGGCGTCAGCGCCCTGGCCTTCATCGTCAGCCTTGTGCTGCACGAGGTGGGTCACGCGCTTGTCGCCCAGCGGCTCGGCTTCGAGGTGCTGTCGATCACGGTGTTCGGATTCGCCGGCGTCACCCACTTCCGCCCGGAGCCCCAGACGCCCCGCGCCGAGGCTCTGGTAGCAGTGGCAGGGCCGGCCGTCAACCTCGTCATCGCGGCGCTCGGCTGGGCGGCCTACCAAGCCACTCCTGCGGGCAGCGCGCTCGGCACGCTCGTGCTCGACGTCTTCTCCCTCAACCTGGCGCTGGGGCTGTTCAACCTGGCGCCCGGCCTGCCGCTCGACGGCGGCCGCGTGCTGCTGGCCGGTATCTGGCGGGTGAGCCACGACCAGCTGCGGGCGACCAGGGCTGCCGCCTACGCCGGCTTCGTCGTCGCCGCCGTGATCGTGGTGGCAGGCATCCTGCTCGGCGGATCATCGAGCCCGATCTGGCTGCTCGCCACGGCTGGCTTCATCGCGGTTGGCGCCTGGCAGACGCTGCAGCGCGCACGGGTGCGCAGCCACTTGCCCGGTCTGTCGGCCGGCGGCCTCGCTCGGCGTGCGCTGCCCGTCGAAGCGTCGCTGCCCCTGTCGGAGGCGATGCGCCGGGCGGGGGAGTCGCGCTCGCGCGCCGTCGTCGTCGTCGACGGGCGCGGCGAGCCGGCAGCGTTGATGAACGGCGCTGCCGCCGACGCTGTCCCGGCCGAACGCCGGCCGTGGACCAGCGTCGGTGACGTCGCCCGCACCCTCGCACCAGGGCTCGTGCTCGACTCCGAGCTGTCGGGCGAGCAGCTGCTGGCAGCACTCGAGGGCACCCCAGCCTCCGAGTACCTGGTCTTGCAGCACGGTCAGCCCGTCGGGGTGCTGGCCGCTGTCGACCTCGCCGCCCGGCTCTCGCAGCCCAGCGCCCGCGCCCGGTGACCGGCGCACCGCCCCCACCGCCCCCAGCGCCGGTGCCGCTGCCCGCAGGAGCGCGCCGCCGCCGCGGCCCGTTCGCGCAGGGTGACCGCGTTCAGCTCACCGATCCCAAGGGGCGGCGGTACACAGTGGTGCTCACCCCGGGCAAGCAGTTCCACACGCACAAGGGCGCGCTCGAGCACGACGCGCTGATCGGCTCGCCCGAGGGCGTGGTCCTCACCAGCACCGGCGGCACGGAGTACGTCGCCCTGCGCCCGCTGCTCCAGGACTTCGTGCTGTCGATGCCGCGCGGCGCCACAGTCGTGTATCCCAAGGATGCCGCCCAGATCGTGGCTGCCGCCGACGTGTTCCCCGGGGCTCGCGTCATCGAGGCCGGGGCCGGCAGCGGCGCGCTGACCTGCTCGCTGCTCCGGGCTGTGGGCGACGAGGGCCGGCTGGTCTCCTACGAGCGGCGGGAGGACTTCGCCGCCGTCGCCGCCCGCAACGTCGAGGCGTTCTTCGGGGGCGAGCACCCGGCGTGGCAGCTGCGGGTCGAGGACCTCACCGGGCTCTCCGGGCATCCGGGCGACATCCCCGCCGACCGCGTCGTGCTCGACATGCTCGCGCCCTGGGAGGTGCTTGAAGGGGTGGGCAAGGCCCTCGTCCCGGGCGGTGTGCTGTGCGTCTACGTGGCGACGACAACCCAGCTGGCGCGCCTGGTCGAGGACCTGCGGGCGCACGGCGGCTTCACCGAGCCCCAGCCCTTCGAGACGCTGATGCGCACCTGGCACGTCGACGGCCTGGCCGTGCGCCCCGACCACCGGATGATCGGGCACACCGGCTTCCTGGTCACCGCCCGCCGCATGGCGCCGGGGGTCAGCGCCCCGGTCCGGCGGCGCCGGCCGTCCAAGGGTGCCGCAGTGGATGCGACGAGCGCGGATGCAGCCCCGCCTCCGGCTCAGGTGCCCGGCGCACCCGGCCCGGCCACCACGGAGCCGTCGGCCGCCGTGACGAAGATGCACTCGCCGGGGCAGAGCTCCGCGGCGTCGAGCACCGCGCGCGTGCAGCCAGCCGGGGCCAGCACGGACGCGCCGGCCGACGTGAGCAGCTCGCCGTCCTCGCCCTTGACGTAGGCGAGCCCGTCGATGTCGAACTCGAACACCTCGGGCGCGTACTGGACGCACAGTCCGTCACCGGTGCAGAGGTCCTGGTCGACGCGCACGGCTAGGACGGGCTCGCCGGCCACCGCAACGGAACTGGGCGCGGACGTGGCGGCCACGAGGGGTGCGCCGGTTGTGGACGTTGGAGTCGCTGGCCGGGTCACGTGTTCACGCTAGCAAGGGGGGGATGAGGATCGGGGCGGTGCCAGCCGGCAGCTCCGGCGGCCCGGGCAACCATCGAAGTAGCCCGGACAACAGCCTGGATCGCGTGTCGGATCCACAGTCCGCCGCAGGTGCCGACGGTAAGGTGAGGACGAACCCCGACAGCGGGAGGTGGCCGTCATGCCGAGCTCTCGGTCCGGCGCGGACGACCGCGGCAGCGCGGAGTCCCGCGCCGCGCAGTACGAGAAGGAGCTGGGCCAGCTCCGCACCGAGCTGAGCTTCCTCGAGGAGGAGGTCAGCACCCTTCGCCGGCGCCTGTCCGACTCTCCCCGGCACCTGCGTGTGCTCGAGGACAGGCTCGCCGAGGCACAGTCGCGGCTTGGCGGGGTGATCGGCCAGAACGACAAGCTGGTCGCCACCCTGCGCGAAGCCCGCGACCAGATCGTGACGCTCAAGGAAGAGGTCGACCGCCTGGGCCAGCCGCCCAACGGCTACGGCGTCTTCCTCGAGTCCCGCGACGAAGGCACCGTCGACATCTTCGCTCAGGGCCGCAAGATGCGCGTCGTCGTCTCTCCCGAGGTGCCGGTCGAGTCGCTGCGCCGCGGCCAGGAGGTCATGCTCAACGAGGCGATGAACGTCGTCGCCGCCCTCGAGTTTGAGCGCCTCGGTGAGGTCGTCCAGATCAAGGAGATCCTTGCCGGCGCCGATCGCGCGCTCGTCACGGCGCACGCCGACGAGGAGCGGGTCGTCATGCTGGCCCAGCCCCTGCTCGACCATCCGCTCAAGGCCGGCGACTCCCTGCTCGTCGAGCAGCGCAGCGGATGGGCCTTCGAGCGCATCCCGAAGTCCGAAGTCGAGGAGCTCGTCCTCGAGGAGGTGCCCGACATCTCCTACGCCGACATCGGCGGCCTGACCGGGCAGATCGAGTCGATTCAGGACGCCGTCGAGCTGCCGTTCCTGCACAAGGAGCTGTTCGCCGAGCACAAGCTCAAGCCCCCGAAGGGCGTCCTGCTGTACGGACCTCCCGGGTGCGGCAAGACCCTGATCGCCAAGGCTGTCGCCAACTCCCTGGCCAAGAAGGTCGCGGCGTCGACCGGTCGCGGCGACGGCCGGGCGTACTTCCTCAACATCAAGGGTCCGGAGCTGCTCAACAAGTATGTCGGTGAGACCGAGCGCCAGATCCGCCTGGTCTTCCAGCGCGCCAGGGAGAAGGCGTCCGAGGGGATGCCGGTCATCGTCTTCTTCGACGAGATGGACTCGATCTTCCGCACCCGTGGATCGGGCGTGTCGAGCGATGTCGAGAACACGATCGTCCCGCAGCTGCTGGCCGAGATCGACGGCGTCGAGCTGCTCGAGAACGTCGTCGTCATCGGCGCGTCCAACCGCGAGGACATGATCGACCCCGCGATCCTGCGCCCCGGCCGGCTCGACGTGAAGATCAAGGTGGAACGGCCCGACGCCGAGAGCGCCCGTGACATCTTCGCCAAGTACGTCACCCCGGATCTGCCCCTGCACGCCGAGGACCTCGCCGAGCACGGCGGCAACCCGGAGGCGACCTGCCAGGGCATGATCCTGCGGGTGGTCGAGCGGATGTACGCCGAGATCGACGAGAACCGCTTCCTCGAGGTCACCTACGCCAACGGTGACAAGGAGGTCCTCTACTTCAAGGACTTCAACAGCGGTGCGATGATCGAGAACATCGTCGCGCGGGCCAAGAAGATGGCGGTCAAGCAGATCATCGAGACCGGTCAGCGGGGCATCCGCCTCTCGCATCTGCTGGCCTCCTGCCTCGACGAGTTCAAGGAGAACGAGGACCTGCCCAACACCACCAACCCCGACGACTGGGCGCGGATCTCGGGTAAGAAGGGGGAGCGGATCGTCTACATCCGCACCCTGGTCACCGGCGGCAAGGGCGGCGACTCCGGCAAGGCGATCGACACCATCGCCAACACCGGCCAGTACCTCTGAGCCGCTCCGGTCACCGCGGTGCGCCCGCCCTCGGGCAGCGCGCCGGGACCGGGGAGCGGTACGCGCCTAGGCTTGGCCCATGACGGTCCGGCGGATCATGGGCATCGAGACGGAGTACGGCGTGTCCGTCCCGGCTCAGCCCGGTGCCAACCCGATGGCCGCATCGTCGCTGGTGGTCGGCAGCTATCCCCAGCGGCATGGCAGCTCCCGTACGCGGTGGGACTTCGAGGAGGAGTCGCCGCACCGTGATGCGCGCGGCTTCGACGCCATCGGCACCCCTCTTGCCGATCCCAGCGCGCCGGCCAACGAGGACGACCTGGGCCTGGCCAACGTCATCCTGACCAACGGCGCCCGCTTCTACGTCGACCACGCCCACCCCGAGTACTCCTCGCCGGAGGTCACCAATCCCCGCGACGCCGTGCTGTGGGACAAGGCGGGTGAGCGGGTGCTGGCCGAGGCCGCTCGGCGGGCGCTCGAGGTGCCGGGGTCCTCGCCGGTGCGGCTCTACAAGAACAACACCGACAACAAGGGCGTCTCCTACGGCTGCCACGAGAACTACCTCATGTCCCGCACCACCCCGTTCCCGGAGATCGTCCGGCACCTGACCCCCTTCTTCGTCAGTCGGCAGGTCGTCTGCGGCGCAGGACGGGTAGGCGTCGGCGTGGACGGTCGGGGCGCGGGCTACCAGCTGAGCCAGCGCGCCGACTTCTTCGAGGTCGAGGTCGGGCTCGAGACCACACTCAAGCGTCCGATCATCAACACCCGCGACGAGCCGCACGCCGACCCGGAGAAATACCGGCGGCTACACGTGATCATCGGCGACGCCAACCTCAGCGAGATCAGCACCTACCTCAAGATCGGCACGACCTCTCTCGTGCTGTCGATGGTCGAGGCTGGCTGGCTCGGCGTCGACCTGTCGGTCGAGTCGCCTGTCGCCGCGCTGCGCGCCGTTTCGCACGACCCCACGCTGCGCCACCAGCTGGTCCTTCGCGACGGGCGGCGGATGACAGCCCTGCAGCTGCAGGGGGAGTACCTCGACCAGGCACGCAAGTTCGTCGACGACCGCTTCGGCGTCGACGCCGACGAGCAGACCCGCGACGTGCTGGCGCGCTGGGAGTCGGTGCTCGACCGGCTCTCCGACGACCCCATGCGCTGCTCCCGCGAGCTGGACTGGGTGGCCAAGCTGGCGCTGCTCGAGGGCTACCGCGCCCGCGACGGCCTGGGGTGGGATGCTCCGCGCCTGCAGCTTGTCGACCTGCAGTACAGCGACGTCCGTCCCGAGCGCGGGCTCTACAACCGTCTGGTCAGCCGGGGCAGCATCGACACCTTGCTCCACGAGGACGAGGTGACGGCGGCGATGACCTCACCGCCAGAAGACACCCGCGCCTACTTCCGGGGGCGGTGTCTCGCGCAGTACCCCGACGAGGTGGCTGCGGCCTCATGGGACTCGGTCATCTTCGACGTCGGGCGCGACACCCTGCAGCGGGTCCCGATGCTCGAGCCGCTGCGTGGCACCCGGGCGCACGTCGGCGACCTGCTTGACAGGTGCTCGTCGGCCAGGGAGCTGGTCGACGTCCTCGGCGGTGGCCGCAAGGGCTGAGCGCTTCCGCCCCCGTGATCGAGACCGCGCAGCGGCGACTTCCGTCCGACGCGGCGGCTAGGGTCGGGTGAAGGACCGTGCAGCAGGGGAGACGCGATGGCGAGCAACGACACCGGTGGCCAGGAGCGCGCAGCGCGGCGTTCGGATGAGGCTGTCGAGGCTAACGAGGCGGCTCCGGTCGATGAGGCGCAGTCCGATGTCCGGGAGCGCCACGAGAAGCTCGGCGACGACGTCGACGCCCTGCTCGACGAGATCGACGGCGTGCTCGAGGAGAACGCCGAGGAGTTCGTCCGCGGCTACGTGCAGAAGGGCGGGGAGTAGCGCCCGTGGACCTCAGCGCATCCGGCGCCCACCGGCTGCCGCGGGAGTACCTGACCCCCGGCAGCGCCTCGTTCACTGACTTCCTGGCCGGCGTCCGGCCTGACTTGCTGCCTGGCGCCCGGGGGCTGCTGCCCGGCACAGTGCCCGAGGTGCCGCACGGCACGACGATCGTGGCGATCGTCCACAGCAAGGGCGTCTTGATGGCCGGTGACCGGCGGGCGACCATGGGCCACGTCATCGCCCAGCGCGACATCGAGAAGGTCTTTCCCGCCGACGAGTTCTCCTGCGTCGGCATCGCCGGCACCGCCGGGATCGCCGTCGAGATGGTGCGGCTGTTCCAGGTCGAGCTCGAGCACTACGAGAAGATCGAGGGCACCGTGCTCTCGCTCGAGGGCAAGGCCAACCGGCTGTCGACAATGATCCGCGGCAACCTCGCCATGGCGATGCAGGGCCTCGCTGTTGTCCCGTTGTTTGCCGGCTACGACCCCGAGACCGGCGCGGGCCGCGTGTTCTCGTACGACGTCACAGGTGGCCGCTACGAGGAGCATTCCTTCCACTCAGTCGGGTCCGGCTCGGTCTTCGCCCGGGGGGCGCTGAAGAAGCTCTACCACGACGGCATGAACGAAGCCGCGGCTGCCCGCCTCAGCGTCGAGGCGCTGTACGACGCCGCCGACGACGACTCGGCCACCGGCGGTCCCGACCAGACCCGCCGGATCTACCCCGTCGTCGTGACAGTCACCGACGAGGGGTACCGGCGGCTGCCCGACGAGGAGATAGGCGTAGTCGTCGACACGGTGATGTCAGACCGGATGAGCAATCCCGGAGGCGCACCGTGACCACGCCGTTCTACACGAGCCCGGAGCAGATCGTCCGGGATCGCAGCGAGTACGCCCGCAAGGGCATCGCCCGCGGACGCAGTGGGGTCGTTGTCACCTACGCGGACGGCATTGCGTTCGTGGCCGAGAACCCGTCGCGGGCACTTCACAAGATCAGTGAGATCTACGACCGAATCGCTTTCGCCGCGGTCGGCAAGTACAACGAGTTCGAGAACCTGCGGGTCGCCGGGGTACGCCTGGCCGACCTGCGGGGCTACTCCTACGACAGACGTGACGTCACTGTCCGGGCGCTCGCCAACGCCTACGCGCAGACCCTTGGCTCGATCTTCATCGAGAACCAGAAGCCGTACGAGGTCGAGATCGTCGTCGCCGAGGTCGGGGCGGGGCAGGCCGACGACCAGATCTACCGGCTCACCTACGACGGCTCGGTGTACGACGAGTCCAACTTCGTCGCAATGGGCGGCCAGGCCGAGACGATCACCACTCACCTGCGCGAGCACCACGACCCGGCTACCTCGCTGTCCGGGGCGGTGCAGAGCGCGCTGCACGCGCTCGAGGCCGGGACCCTGTCCAACGGCTCGGGGTCCACCGGCTCGGCATCGACCGGCTCGGCGTCGACCGGCTCAGCGTCGAAGGGCCCGGCGTCGACCGGCTCGGCGTCCAACGGCTCCGCCGAGCGCCGGCTGTCGGCCAGCAGCCTCGAGGTGGCGGTCCTCGACCGCACCCGCTCCCGGCGGCTGTTCCGGCGCATCACCGACTCCCACCTGGAGCGGCTGCTCTCCTGACCCGTCGGCAACGGGCCGGCTGGTTGCGTGCACCGGGTGAACAAGGTGGGATCGAGCACCATGGCCGAGTTGAGTAGGGCCGGAGCCGTGCCGATGATCCCGCTGACCGGCGCTCGGCCGGCGCCGCGGACGACTTTCGGGAGCTGGTGGCCAGTGCGCGTGCGCGTGCGCGGCTACCTGGCGTTCGACGCCGCCATCATTGCTCTCGGGCTTGCTCTCACCGTCCTCGAAGCCGTGGAGTCGGCACGGTCGAGCCTGCCGCCAGGGTGGGCCCTGCTCATCCTTCCCGTCATCGTCGGCCTGGCTGTGTTCCCGCTCGTACTCAGCACCTCCGTCGGTGACGTGAGCGTCGGGCTCGACTTCGGGGCGCTCGTCGTGCTAGCCGTGCTGCTCCCTGGCGACCAGGCCCTACTGCTGTGGGCCAGCGGGTGCGTGCTCGCCCAGCTGATCGGCCGCCGCCCCCTCGAGCACCGCCTCTTCAACATGGGCCTGGGCGCTGTCGACGGCTGGGTGGCGCTCGCTGTGCTGCACCTGTTCCCGCATGTCGGCCGGACTCATCCGGCTGAGCTCGCGGCTGTCGTCGCCGCCGCTGTCGTCTACTTCCTGACCGACCTCGCGCTCACCGTCGAGTCAGTCAGCCTGGAGAGCCGCACATCGATGTCCGGCGTCCTGCTCGACGGCTCGGTGCTGCTGTCGGTCACCTGCTTCGCCGGCACGGCCAGCATCGGCTACCTCACCGCGGTCGTGCTGCGCGCGCTTCCGTTGTGGGTGACGGCGCTGCTTGTCGTGCCCGCTGTCACCCTGCTCGCTGCTGCCCGTATCGCCCGCCGTGCGGGCGAGGACCGGGTCCGCCTGGCTGGCCTCTTCGGTGCCGCCCAGCAGGCCTCGGTCGCGACCGACGTGCCGATGCTGCTGGCGGCGCTGCAACAGCACGCCCGCCAGATGCTGCGCAGCCCAGGGGTGCGGCTGTCGGACGAGCCACCATCTACTTCCGAGCTGGGCTGCCGCCTGCCAACCGAGCCCGAGCGGTGGCTGGTGGCCGAACCCCGGCCGGGCGGCCCCTACGACAAGGCGGACCGTCAGGCGCTCGAGGCCCTGGCCGTCGTCGCGGGGGAGGGTTTGGTCCGGCTGCAGCTCACCGCCGAGACCCTGGCACTGGCCGAGAGCGACCCGCTGACCGGTCTGGCCAACCGCAGCCTGTTCCGCGACACTGTGCGAACGGCGCTGTCGGCTTGCAGCTCGACCAGCCTGGTTGCCGTCGTGTTCTGCGACCTCGACGCGTTCAAGGCCGTGAACGACAGGTTCGGGCACGAGGTCGGCGACGCGGTGCTGACTGTCATCGCCGAGCGGCTGCGGCACAGCGTGCGGGCGGTCGACCTGGTGGCCCGGCTCGGCGGTGACGAGTTCGCCATCCTGCTCCAGCAGCTGCCGGACGAGCAGCACGCCGAGCAGGCGGCCGCGCGGGTGCTCGCGGCGCTGCTCGAGCCGGTCAACGTCGCCGAGCGGCAGCTTGACATCAGGGGCAGCGTCGGGATGGCCGTGGCCAGGCCTGACGAGGACGACAGCACCCTGCTCGGCAACGCCGACCTCGCGATGTACCGCGCGAAGGCGCTGGGCAAGGGGCGGGTCGAGGTCTTCGAGCGGCAGATGCGGTCCGAGAACGTTGCCCGGCTCGAGCTCGTCGACCAGCTGCGCCTCGCCCTGGCCCGCGAGGAGTTCGTCGTCCACTACCAGCCGGTCGTGCAGCTGGCCGACGGGCGCGTCGACGGCTTCGAGGCGCTCGTGCGCTGGATGCATCCCGAGCGCGGGATGGTCGGGCCGGACGTGTTCATCTCAGCCTGCGAGGAGGCGGGCTTGATCGGGCTACTCGGCGAGCAGGTCCTCGCCCAGGCGTGGGAGGACGGCTGCCGGCTCGGCACCGAGGTCGGGCGCCCGCTGACGCTGGGCATCAACGTGTCGGCCTGCCAGCTGCAGGACGACGCGTTGCTCGCGCAGCTGCGCGCTCTGCCCCGCGGCCCGTGCTCGCCGCTGCTCGTGCTGGAGGTCACTGAGACGGCCCTGCTCGAGGACGTCGAGGGCATGCAGGCCCGCCTGGCGGCGCTCAAGGGGACCGGCGCGCTGCTCGCGCTCGACGACTTCGGCACCGGGTACTCCTCGGTCGCCTACCTGCGCCAGTTCCCCTTCGACATCTGCAAGATCGACCGCAGCTTCGTCACCGACCTGGTGCAGGACGCACGTGCCTCCGCCCTGGTCACCGCTGTCCTTGCCATGTGCCACAGTCTCGATGTCGTCAGCCTCGCCGAGGGCGTCGAGGACCCGCACCAGGCGGCACTGCTGCAGGCCGCTGGCTGCCTGGTCGCCCAGGGCTTCCTCTACGGCCACCCGGTGCCCGTCGAACAGGCCAGAGCAGTGCTCCTGCAGGGTCGGGTCGACCTGGCCGCCGTGCCCGGTCAGCGCCGGGACGCCGCCCAGCAGCTCGGCTCCGCGTAAGCGGCTGCGCTCGCGGGAACCGTTGCGCCATGCCGCCACCAGACGCTGCCCCAGCCGGCCCTGACGAGGGCGACCTGCCCGCACCGGTCGCCCGCAGCGCGACCCGCGCGCAGCAGACGTTCGGCAAGGCGCACGACTCCGCCTTGCACACACGCTCCCACGAGGGGGACGAGGCCTACGCCCACCGCGTTGCCTACGCTGCTCTGAAGCACACCTACGAGAAGGTCGGCGACCACTGGGAACCCAAGGAACACGCCGGCCCCTCCGACCCTCAGGCCGAACGGACCGGACCGGGCCAGCAGCGCGAGACCTACGGCGGGGTCGACGGCAACGCGTCGAAGAAGCACCTGCTCGACCTCGCCCGCGCCCTCGGCGTCAAGGGCCGCTCGACGATGGACAAGGTAGAGCTCGCCCGCGCGATCGACCGGACCAACCAGAAGGCCAACGCGGCGGCCCGGGCGGGCTGAGCCGCCGTGCGGCGCCCGACCCGTGCCGCCTCGTCTGGTCGAGTGCCACCGGCCGGGTGACCTGACAGACTGCAGGGCATGGCTTCCTCGGGACGACTGCCCCGCGCGCCCCACCCCGCCGGGATCGGGGACTGAGTGGACCGCAGGATCTTCGGGCTCGAGAACGAGTACGGCGTCACCTGCGTGTTCCGCGGCCAGCGCCGCCTCTCACCCGACGAGGTGGCCCGCTACCTGTTCCGCCGCGTGGTGTCGTGGGGCCGCAGCAGCAACGTCTTCCTGCGCAACGGCGCGCGGCTCTACCTCGATGTCGGCAGCCACCCCGAGTACGCCACGCCCGAGTGCGACGACGTTGTCGAGCTCGTGACCCACGACAAGGCCGGGGAGCGCATCCTGGAAGGCCTGCTCGTCGAGGCCGAGCGCCGGCTGCGCGAGGAGGGCATCGCCGGCGACATCCACCTGTTCAAGAACAACACCGACTCGGCCGGCAACTCCTACGGCTGCCACGAGAACTACCTGGTCGGCCGGCACGGAGAGTTCGGCCGCCTGGCCGACGTGCTGGTGCCCTTCCTCGTCAGCCGTCAGATCGTCGTCGGTGCGGGGAAGGTGCTGCAGACCCCGCGGGGGGCCGTCTACTGCGTCTCCCAGCGCGCTGAGCACATCTGGGAGTCGGTCTCCTCGGCCACCACCCGCTCACGTCCCATCATCAACACCCGTGACGAGCCGCACGCCGACGCCGAGCACTACCGGCGCCTGCACGTCATCGTCGGTGACTCGAACATGAGCGAGACGACGACCCTGCTCAAGGTCGGCGCGACCGACCTCGTGCTGCGGATGATCGAGGCGGGCGTGGTGTTCCGCGACCTCACCCTGGAAAACCCGATCAGGGCCATCCGGGAGATCAGCCACGACATGACCGGTCAGCGCAAGGTGCGCCTCGCCAACGGGCGCGAGGCGAGCGCGCTCGAGATCCAGCGCGAATACCAGACGAAGGCCTCGGACTTCCTCGACCGGCGGGGCGGGGACGCAACGGCGCACCGGGTCGTCGAGCTGTGGGGCCGGGCGCTGCACGCCGTCGAGACGGGCGACCTCGACCTGATCGCCCGCGAGATCGACTGGGTCGCCAAGTGGGTGCTGATCGACCGCTACCGCGCCCGCAACGGCATCGCGCTCTCCCACCCAAGGGTGGCCGAGCTGGACCTTAAGTACCACGACATCCACCGGGAGCGGGGGCTGTACTACACGCTCGAGCGGGCGGGCGCCGTCGAGCGCGTGACCCGTGACCTCGACGTCTTTGCCGCCAAGTCGGTACCGCCGCAATCGACACGGGCCCGGCTGCGGGGGGAGTTCATCCGGCACGCGCAGGACCGGCGGCGCGACTTCACAGTCGACTGGGTGCACCTCAAGCTCAACGACCAGGCGCAGCGCACCGTGCTCTGCAAGGACCCGTTTCGCTCCGTCGACGAGCGGGTCGACAAGCTCATCGCCAGCATGTGACCTCAAATGCAGCCGCCGGTGTACGCGGCCGGCCGCTTAGCGCTCCGGGCTGCGGGTGGCGGTGACGGCGGCGCAAGCAGCGATCACGCAGCCGATGCCCGCCCACTGCGGGGCGCCGAGCTGCTCGCCGAGCACCACGAGGCCGGCAAGCGCGGCCACAGCTGGCTCCAGGCTCATCAGCACGCCGAAAACGCTGGCGGGCAGGCGCCGCAGGGCCTGCAGCTCGAGTGAGTAGGGGATCACGCTCGACAGCATTCCGACGCCCGCCCCGATCAGCAGGGTTCGGGCATCGGCGTGCAGCGCGCTACGCAGGCCGAACGGCAGCACGAGTACCGCGCCGACTGTCATGGCGACGGCGAGCGGGGCGGTCCCTTCATGGCGGCGGCCGATCTGTGCCGAGATGAGGATGTAGGCGGCCCAGCACGCTCCGGCGACGGCGGCGAGCAGCAGTCCGAGCGGGTCCAGGTGCCCCCCGGCGCGGGCGAGCAGCAGGATGCCAGCGCCGGCAAGTACTACGGCCACCCCGTCGCGAGCCCGGCGGCTGCCGGCGACGGCCACCCCCAGTGGTCCGAGGAACTCCACGGTGACGGCAGCTCCGATCGGGACCCGGGACAACGCCTCGTAGAAGGTCGCGTTCATGAGGGCGAGGGTCAGGCCGTAGAGCCCGATCAGGGGCAGGTCCTCGCGCCGCAGCTGCGGGCGGCGCAGCAGCGCGAGCATGACCAGAGCCGCCGCGCCGAGCCGTAGCGTCACCGCGCCGACTGCCCCGACCTGGCTGAACAGGCTCTTGGCGATGGCACCGCCGATCTGCACCGACACGATGCCGCCGAGCACGAGGACTGGGGCGGGTACCGCCGACAGCCGCTCGGTCCTCGTCGGCGTCACCACCGGCGCGACGCTACGTCCGCTGCTGGCCCGCTGTCGGCGGCTTGTGCTGGTGGCTGGCGCTGGCCCGCAGGCCGAGCCGGTGACAGGCTCGTGGCATGACACTCACCCTCGGCAGCGGCCCGCTCAGCCGGCGGCGCACCGGCACGTTCAACTTCGACCTCGATGCCGCCTCGCCGGCGCACGTCCTTTATCTCGAGCCGGTGCTGCCCCGCATCCGGGGGGTGGTCGGCGGCGTGACTGTCGTCGACACCCGGCGGGCGATGCGCCTGCACGAAAGCGGCCTGTTGCCCCAGTGGTACGTCCCCGCCGGCGATGTGCGGCAAGACCTGCTCACCCCCACCGCCACCAGCACGCACTGCCCGTTCAAGGGAGACGCGTCCTACTGGACAGTGACCGCGGCCGACCGAGTGGTCGAGGATGCCTGCTGGGGCTACCCGACGCCGCTGCCCACCGCGCCGCCGCAGCTCGCCGGGCTCGTCGCGTTCTACGACGACAAGATCGACGAGTGGTACGAGGAGGACGAGCTGCTGCTCGGCCATGCCCGCGACCCCTACCACCGGGTCGACACCCGCCCGTCATCGCGGCACGTCGACGTGCGCGTCGCGGGCGAGCTGGTCGCGCAGACCGACCGGCCGCTCGCAGTGTTCGAGACGGGGATGCCTGCCCGCTGGTACGTCCCCCGCGCGGACGTGACCGCCGCGCTCGAGGACTCGGCGACGACCTCGATCTGCCCGTACAAGGGCGTGGCCGCCTACCACGGGGTGCGGGTCGGTGACCGGGTGGTGCCCGACGCGGCGTGGTCCTACCCTGAGCCGCTGGGGGAGGCGCTGGCCGCGCGCGACCACGTCTGCTTCTGGGGTGATGAGACGATCGTGACAGTCGACGGGGAGCAGGCGCCATGACCGATCCGAACAGCTGGAACGCCACCATGATCAAGGAGTTCCGTGAGAACGGCGGCCGGGTGGGCGGCACCTTCGCCGGGGCGCCGCTGCTGCTGCTGCACAGCACCGGGGCCCGCAGCGGGCAGGAGCGGGTGCACCCGGTGATGTACCGGCAGGTCGGCCCGGCAATGGCGATCTTCGCCTCGGCAGCCGGGGCCGACAAGCACCCGGACTGGTACCACAACATCCTCGCCAACCCGCGGGTGTCGGTGGAGGTCGGGACGCAGACCGTGGCGGTGACCGCTCGCACCGCCGATGGCGACGAGCGCGAGCGCATCTGGACCGACCAGAAGCACGAGTACCCGGGTTTCGCCGACTACGAGCGCAAGACCGAGCGGGTCATTCCGGTCGTCGTGCTGGAGCCGGTCACCGAGTAGGTAGGACCAGCGCGGCCAGGCGGGCGCTGCCGGGGGAGGCCTGCCACCATTCGTCGGGCTCGAGCTCCAGGACCGCCAGCGCGGCCGGCGGGAACCGTGGGATGCGCTCACCGCCTGTCAACTCGAGGACCAGCTCGTGCAGCCCGGGGTTGTGCCCGACGACGAGCACCGTGCCGGCCTCTTCGGCGAGGGTGCCGGCGTCGCGGACGGCATCCAGCAGCATGTCCGCGTCGGCGAGGTAGAGCCGCGGGTCGGTGTCGGCCAGGACGCTTCGGGGGAGTGCCAGCGCCTCCAGCGTTTCCCGCGCGCGCCGGGCGGGCGAGCACAGCACTACCTGCGGCGCCGCGGCTCGGACGCGACTCCCCACGGTCCGCGCCTCGTCCTGCCCGCGTGCGTCCAGCGGCCGGTCGGCGTCGCGGGTGCCCGGGGGAGGGGCCGCGGCATGGGCGTGGCGCAGGACGAGCAGGGTCAGCGTCATCGGTCACCTGCCCCGAGGTCGCCCACTAGGTCGGCCAGCTGCCGGGCATTGACCTGGGCGTAGTTGCGGTAGCAGTTGTTGAGCAGCACGTGCGTCTCGCTCGCTTGGCCGGCCAGCTCACGCAGCCGCGGCGCCCACTCGCGCAGCTCGTCCTCGGAGTAGAGGTAGCCGAAGCGCTCGTAGATGTCCTTGCTGGTCCAGCCCGCGTCGTTGTGGCCGTGGAAGCGCATGACGGCGAGGTCGGAGGTCGCCGCCACCACGGGCGGCATCGAGGACGCGTGCCCCTGCGGCATGTCAACGCAGACGTACGGCAGGGCGTACGAGCGCAGGAAGCCCAGGGTCTCGTCGGCGTTCGCCGCGGGTCCATCCATGTCCTGTTGCGGAACTCGATGCTCACCCGGTAGGGCCGGCAGCGCTCGGCACACTCCAGCAGGTAGGCGCGGTTGCGTTTGCCGATCGGGAACCACTGCGGGAACTGCAGGAGCACCGCGCCGAGCCGGCCGGCCTCGTGCAGCGGGGCAAGCGCTGACAGGAAACGGTCCCATACCTCGTCCACAGTCGCCGGGGGCAGGTCGCCGACGTACACCCGCGCCTTGCTGCCCTCGGGTCGCAGCGCCTTGGGAAGAGCCGCGACCGGCGTGGGGTGCTGGGTGAGCAGGCTAAACGCCTTGACGTCGAAGGTGAAGCCGGCCGGCGTGCGCTCGGCCCACAGGGCGCTGTTGCGCTCGCTCGGCAACGAGTAGTAGGTGGCGTCGACCTCGACGAGCCCGAAGTTCTCGGCGTAGTAGGCGAGGCGCTGCTCGGGCGTCTTCACGCCCTCGGGGTACCAGCCGGAGGCCAACAGCGTCTTGTCGGTCCACGATGCGGTGCCGACCAGCAACTCGCCCATCTAGGGACGGCGCCCGAACATCCCGCGGGCCCGCACGGTCATCACGACCTCGCCGTCCTGGTTCCTCAGCTCGGAGTCGGTGAAGATCGTTCCTCGGCCGGGGTTGGTCTCTGATGGCCGCACGTCGGTGATGTGTGTCCAGCCGTGCAGCGTGTCGCCAGCCCGCACCGGGCGGCGCCAGCGCATCTCCTCGAGCCCGGGGGAGCCCTGGCTCGCGGAGTCCTTCAGGATGCTGTCGACGTAGAGCCGCATGAACGCCGACCCCGTGAACCACCCGCTCGCGATCAGACCGCCGAACGAGGAGTGCTCCGCGGCCTCCGGGTCGATGTGGAACGGCTGGGGGTCGAACCGCTTGGCGAAGGCAACCATCTCGTCGTGGTCGACGACGACCGAGCCGAGGTCGCAGGTCTCGCCGGCGAAGAAGTCCTCGAAGTAGCGCATGCGCCGATCCTGCCCCGGCAGCGGCCGAGCAGTCGGTGGGGCGGCCCGTCGGTCGGGGCGATCGGGGCGATCGGGTGTGGGTAGGTACCGTGCCGCCATGCCAGCACCGGCGATGCGGGACCTGCCCGTCTCCTACGCCCACGACGACGGGATGCCGTTCCCGGGCTGGGCGCCTTCCGCGCTCGAGCCGGCCGAGGCCGCAGCCGGCTACGAGGCGGGGGAGCGGTTCGCGGTACTGATGGGCGACCCCGCTGACCCGCAGAACGCGCTCGTGCTCGACCGGCGCAACGGGCGGGCCGTGCTGACGGATGCGACGACCGGGCGGGCCACCGTGCTGCACGGGCGCGCCGACGACGTCCTTGCGCCCGTCGAGCTGCGGCTCGTAGGTGAGCCCGACGACAGGTGGCTGCTGGCCCAGAAGGGGGAGCGGCTGCGGGTGCTGCAGCGCCGGCACGGTGCGCCCCTGTGGACGCACGAGTCGTTCGCCCGCCTGCCGGATGCGCCTAATGACGGCGTGGCATGGCCGGCGTGGGAGGACTGGGCCGGCTTCGCCGCACTGGTTGACGCTGCCGTCGCCGGGTGGCTGGAGCTGGCCGAGGTGGTGGATGCAGACGGCTGGCTGCTCGACGTACTCGACCGCATCGACGTCGCGTCCAGGTGGCGCGAGCTGACGCGCAAACACGACGCGCCGCGGGTGGCGGGGACCCGTCCCGACGTGCTGGCCCGGCTCGCCGAGCCCCGCGGCTGGGTCGCAGTCGGGCGGCGCTGGCGGCGGGAGGACCGGGTCGGCACCGCGCTGGTCCGCACCGACTGTGCGTTCTCGACCGGCGCCGGAGGGGCAGGTGAGGTGACGCTGGGGGTGGAGCAGGGGAGCGTGGCGCTGACGCTCACCCTCGCGGCGGCGACGGCCCGGCTGGAGACGCTGCACAGCGGCAGCCCAGGCTCGCCGGCTCATCCCAGGCCGTCCACCGGCACCCAGGTGGCGGCGACAGCCGTCCTCGAGCTGGCAGGCGGAGTGCACGAGGCAGTGGTGGGTGCGGTTGAGGCCGGCAGCATCCCGGGGGGATGGGAGGGGTTGTGACCACTTCCGGCCTTCTCGTGAGGTCGTTCCTCACGTTCCCATCGCATCTGGTGCCAGGCGACCCGAGGAGGTCATCGCCGCGCTGAGAGAGGCGCGGCGGGGCGTGCTGCGCGGTCGGCTGTCAGTCTTGGGAATGATCGACATGGGTCGCCGCCGCTTCAACTACTTTGAGTGAGTCCGATCATGGTGCGCATGATGCGGTAAACTCGCATCATGCGCACCACCCTTGCGATTTCTGACGAACTTCTGGCCAGTGCCCGCCAGCGCGCCCGCACCTTGAACGTGTCCCTCGGGGAAGTGGTTGAGGCGGCGCTCCGTCGCGAGCTCACACGCACTGAGCACGTCGAGCGTCCATGCGTACCCGTCTTCGGGGGCGGATGCGGTCCTCGTCCGGGCCTCGACACAACGTCAAACGCCGCCCTCTATGAAGCGCTGGACGAGGGCGTGCCCTTGGTTGCTCGACGCTGATGCTCCTGCTAGACGTCAACATCCTGCTGGCGGCGCACCGGACGGATCACCCACACCACGTGCCAGTACGAGGGTGGTTCGACGACCTTCTAAAGGGCGACGACGCCTTTGCCGTTCCTACGCTCATCTGGGGATCCTTCTTACGGCTGGCGACCAACCGGCGCATCTTCTCCGTTCCGACGCCACTGACGGAGGCATTCGCGTTCGTCAACACCGTCTCGAGCCAGCCGCATCACGTCTTGCTCACCGCGGGATCGCGGCACCTCGCGCTCATCGAGCGAGTCTGCGTCGAGGCTGGGGCCGTTGGCGATCTGGTACCCGATGCTGTGGTCGGTGCAGTCGCGCTCGAGCATGACTGTGAAGTTGTCACACTCGACCGTGACTTCGCACGCTTCCCATCCGTCCGGCACCGGCTTCTGCCGCTCGGCTGAGTTGCGCGGGAAAAGCGGGGCGCCCTCGTGGACTCGCCGAGCACAAGGCTTCTCCTGTTGCGCGTCCCTGGACCTAGCGCTCGTCGTGCGGCAGGCGAGTGGCCCACACCCCGTACAGCGGGTCGCCCCGGCGCGAGGAGGGAGTTCGACGCTGGGCCGTTGCTGGTGCGAAACCGCCGGCCTGCTCAAGATAGGCGCGCACGACACTGACGTGGCCGGCGTCGTCGGTCGCGAGCCACCCCCTGATGGCCTTGGTCGGGAAGCACCGGTTACTGAACGTGACGACGATGAGGCCGCCCGGGCGCAGCACCCGGCTTGCTTCGCGCAGGACCTCGATGGGCGCGACGAGGTAGTCGATCGACACGCAGCAGGTCACCGCGTCGAAGCTCGCCTCGTCGAAGGGCAGACGTGGGTCGCGGTTGAGGTCTTGCAATAGTCGCTCATCGGCGAGTGGATTTGCGTCGAGCTCGGCGGCGTTCATCCCGACGACGACGAGGCCCCCGTCCGGACGGCGGGACAGGTGCGACACCCACGAGGACATCAGGTCGAGCGCACGCGCCTGCGGCACGCCGAGCTCGTCGTACAGCTCGGTGACGGCCTGAATCGCTCCGTTGTCGATGTGGGTGACAAAGCGTGGGGCCGTATAGAAGTCGGCGTCGTCGGTCGTGTCCTGCCGGTCGAAGAAGCCGGGTGGCCAAGGCCCCGGAGCGGCAGATCCGTCCACACTCCAGGTCTGCCCCATGCCTGGTCGAGCAGCCGTCCGGCGACGTCTCAACACCTGGCCGCTGCCGTCACCTTGTGCCGGGCCAAGATCTCATCGGGCTCAGAGCCTAGCCCGCGCCCGGTGTGCTCATTGACGCCAGCTTCGCGTACCACCGGATGCAGGGTTGACGACCATGTGCCGCCCGAGTCGAGCAGAGTCTCGCCGGTGACACAGTGAGACGTATGCATTCAGCCACCGTTCGAGAGCTGCGCAACCACGGGGGAGAGGTCCTTGACCGTGTTGCCCGCGGAGAAGCCCTCGTCGTCACGCGCCACGGCCTCGAGGTCGCAGAGCTGCGGCCACGCACCCGCCGAAGCCCTGCGCCGGCCGACCTCATCGCCCGGCGTCGTCATCTTCCGAGGGTTGATCGATGCTCTCCGCAAGGATCTGGACGCCGTGTCGGATGCAGAGTTGTGACCGAGCAGGTACTCGGGGGCATGCTGGACACCTCGACGGTGATTCTGCTGGCTCGACCCTCGGACCCATCGGTACTGCTGACGGACTCGGTCGTCAATTGATCGCCGCCTCAGCTCTCGCCGAGAACCGGCCGATCTATACCAGCAGCCCTGGCGACTTCGAGGGGATCGAAGGACTCGAAGTCCGCTGCGTGCTTCAGCTGGACTCCTGACTGCTTAACTTGACATAACATGCATTATCGGCGGTGCCCCAGTGGAAGGGGAGTGCCCTCGCGGTTGTGGGTCGCAACCGCGAGTTGGGGCCGCCCCGGCCGCTACTGCGGGCGTGCGGCTACCCAGTGCCGGTCCCAGATCCGGTCCAGGCGTACTCGAGCGCCGGTGTGCGGGGCGTCCCACATCCGCCCGTAGCCGACGTACATCCCGACGTGGTTAAGGCTGCCGGTGAACACGAGGTCGCCCAGCCGCAGGTTGGCACGAGGGACGTGACGCAGGGCGGCGTATTGCGCATATGTCGTTCGGGGGATGCGGACACCGACCTGCGCGTAGGCCCACTGCACGAGGCCCGAGCAGTCGAACGAGGACGGACCGGTCGCACCCCACCGGTACGGGCGGCCGGCGCGGGAGGCAGCCGCGGATACTGCTCGTTCAGCGACCGTCTGTGCGTGCCTGGCAACGCGGTGCCGCACCACCCGTACCGGGCGGTGGGCGACAGGGCGCCGCACGACCCGCCGAACGGGACTGTGCACGACTGGGCGGCGCACGACCCGCCGTACCGGGCGGCGCACGACCCGGCGTACTGGGCGGCGCACGATCCGGCGTACCGGGCGGCGCACGACGTGGCGCACCACGCGCCGGCGCGTGGCGGCGCGCTGCACCACCGGTCGGACGGCAGGCGGCCGGTGCACGGCCGCGGGCGCCAGCGGGCTCGCGGAGGCGGCTGACTCAGCGCCACCGAGCACCGAGCCCCCCAGCGACGAGCCGCCCACGACGAGGCCGCCGGCCAGCACGGCCGTTGCCGCCAGTCTCGCGAAGATCTGCATGATCGTGTCGTCGGTGCAGGAGGTCGCCGGGTTCAGTCCACAGGCTGGGGCTCACCCGATCGGCGCAGCAGCGCGCGCCCGCCCCGCTCCGCGCGCAGCCGGCCGTACAGCGCCACGACACCGGCTGACAGGGCCAATATCGCGATGCCGGCGACACCGTCTATGACGTAGTGCGTGCCGGTTACGACGACAGTGAAGTAGACAAGTGCCGGATAGGCCAGCAGCAGTACTCGGACGATGCGCCGCCGCGCCGGCAGGACCGTCCAGAGCGTCAGCATCACCCAGCTGGCCCAGGCCAGGTGCAGGCTGGGCATCGGGGCGTACGGATCGCTGATGTACTCGAGCACGCCGTGGTTGTAGGACCACAGGCCACCGATTACGTCGAGCGTGTCGACAGTGCGCTCGCCGACCGGCATGAGCCGGGGCGGGAGCGCCGGCCACAGCGAGAAGATCGCGGTCGAGGCCAGCGTGACGGTGAACAGCACGGTCCGCCAGAAGCGGTAGTGGGCTGGCCTGGTGAACAGCAGCCACAGCAGGACTCCCAGGGTGACGACGAAGTGGGCCCCGCCGTAGAACCCGCCCATGAGCTTGAGGAACGAGTGATGGGCCAGAAAGGGAACCTGGACGGCGTGCTCCCACGCCACGCCCCATCGTTGCTCCAGGTGCAGCAGCTGGTGGCCGTGCGCGTCAGCAATGCGGACGTCGTCGGCATCGAGCATCTGACCGTGCAGGGAGCGGCCGGCGGCGTAGACGGCGTAGGCGACGAGCGCCAGAAGCAGCTCGCGCCACCAGACCACTGGGCGGGTGGGCCCCGCTGGGTCCCGCGCGGCTTCCTGCTGAACAGCGAGCACCTCGCCCGCGGTGACGGAAGCGCGTCCGGCGGCCCGCTCTCCCGTCGAGACGCTCACGCCCGCACCGTACCGAAGCCGGTCGAGCGTTCCCTGGCAGCCCGAGTCTGCTTCCATCGGCCGCCAGCTCCCGCGCGGGTCAGCGCGCTGCCACCCGGGCGGCTAGGACTCCCGTCGCCGCGGCGACTGTCGACGACATCACGAGCAGGTTCCCGCGCACCCGCCCCACCTGACCGCTGCGCACGGCCAAGAGGAAGGTGAGCGCGTCACCGCCGTCGCACAGAGCGCCGGTCAGGGCGGCCACCTTCAGCTCCGGGGTGGTGCCCGCACGGACCGCGGCCAGGCCGAGCAGCCCCACTGCGAAGTCCCGCCCGGCGAAGGCTCTGGTCGCCCAGACCATCCGGGCAGCGGTAGCGCTGTCGGTGCCGAGTAGCGCCGCGCCCGTAGCAGGAGCCAGGTAGGCGACGAGACCGACGCCGGTTCGAGTAACGGACAGCAGGGCCAACAGATTTCTGGGGAGCTCATCCGCGTGTGGCGCATGGCGCATCTCGCAACCTCGTTATCTTCGGTCATGGTCGGGAACGACTAGGGCAGTGTTGGACGTTGTGTCCTTCAGGTCCTGATACTCCTGCGGACTCTGATACTCCCTGACCGCCCGAAAGGACGCCGTACATGGGCGAGCGTGTTCTCCGAGGCTCCCGGCTCGGCTCCGTCTCCTACGAGACCGACCGCGGCAGCGAGATGGCGGCCCGGCAGAATGTCACCTACGAGTGCCCCAACGGCCACCACATCGGAGTGCCCTTCGCTGCCGAGGCCGACGTCCCGGCCGTGTGGGAATGCCGCGTCTGCGGTGCCGAGGCTCTGCTCGTCGATGGTGAGCGGCCCGAGCCCAAGAAGGTCAAGCCCACCCGCACCCACTGGGACATGCTGATGGAGCGACGCACCACCGAGGACCTCGAGGAGGTCCTCGCCGAGCGGCTGGCCGTGCTCCGAGCCAGTACCCCGCGCAAGTCCGCCTGACCTAGAGCGGCGTCAGCGGCGCCTGGCGCCGAACCGGCGGCCGCCACCTTCGGGCTGGAGCGGCCCTGGCGCCACCACCTCGCCGTCCACGACCCGGTCACCTGCACCACGTGGCCGGGTCGTGGCCTGTCCTGACCCAACGACGCTCGCGATGGTCGCGGCCGTCAACCGCCGGGCCACGACGCGGGTCAGTACCCGGCGGGCGATCGCTCGCGTTGGGCCGATCAGGAGCAGGACCGCCGACGATGTCGGTCAGGAAGCCCGGGGTCAGCAGCAGCGCGCCACCGAGCAGGACAAGCGCCGCGTCGCTGACCTCGCGAGCGGGGGCCCGGTGCTGCGCGAGCGCATCCCGGAAGGCGTGCCAGGCGCGTCGACCCTCGCGCCGCACGAGCCATGCGCCGAGCAGGGACTCCACCAGCAGCAGGGCGAGGGTTGGCCAGCCGCCGATGACGTGGGAGACCTGCACGATCGTCCAGATCTCAGCAAGGGGGACGACGATGAGAGCGACGACGAGCGCGGCGCCCATCAGATCCGCCCCCCGCGCGCAGCCGAGGCCCTCATGCGGCGCCCGACGGCTGGTGCTGTGCCGCTGATGCCGTCCGCCGTGAGGCCAGGCCCCACCAGGTGACCCGCCACAACGCCTCCAGCACGATCTGCCGGCTCATCTTGGACTCCCCCTGGGTTCGCTCGACGAAGGTGATCGGCACCTCGACGACGCGCGCCCCCGATCGCCATGCCTGCCACACAAGATCGACCTGGAAGCAGTAGCCCTGGGAGGAGACCGTGGACAGCTCCAGGGAGCGAAGCACCTCGGCCCGGTAGGCCCGAAACCCTCCGGTCGCGTCGGCCAGCGGCATCCGTAGCATCGTGCGGACGTAGGCGTTGCCTCCCCTGGAGAGCAGCAGGCGGCTGCGGGGCCAGTTGCGAACCTGCCCTCCGGCTACCCAGCGCGAGCCGAGCACGACGTCGGCGGACTGCAGAGCCGCGAGCAGACGGGGCAGCTCTTCGGGCTGGTGGGAGCCGTCCGCGTCCATCTCGACAAGGACGTCGTAGCCGCGCTCGAGGCCCCAACCGAAGGCGCTGACGTAGGCCACCCCCAGGCCCGTCTTGCTGCGCCCGTGCAGAACATGGACGCACGGGTCGGCAGCGGCCAGCTCCTCGGCCAGCTCGCCGGTCCCGTCCGGGCTGCGGTCATCGACCACGAGGACGTCGGCCTCTGGCACCGCGGCCCGCAGCCGGCCGAGCGTCAGCGGCAGGTTGAGGCGCTCGTTGTAGGTGGGGATGCAGACGAGGACCCTCATCACGCTCCCTTGCTCGCGGTAGCGGGCACGCGCCGGGCGCCCGGCCCACGCCGGAGCAGCGCTGCCGCCAGGAGGCCGACCAGGCCGAGCCCGGCGAGCAGGCCCTCGGGCCACTCCCCCACGCGGTCGGCGAGTGTGGTCGACGTGCGCAGGGGCAGCGAACGAACCAGGGCGGCTGCGGTGAACGGCGAGGCGGTGGTGAGGACGCTTCCATCTGGGTTGATCAACGCGCTCACCCCGCTCGTCGCAACGACGACAACGGCCCGACCGTGCTCGACTGCCCGCAGCCGCGACATCTCCAGCTGCTGGTAGGTCTCACCCGAGCGCCCGAAGGTGGCGTTGTTGGTCTGGACGACGATCAGCTGGGCACCGTGCCGGACGGGGGTGCGTACGAGCGAGTCGTAGGCGACCTCGAAGCAGATGACGTCTCCGACACGAACGGCCGGCGCCCTTGGGGTCAGCCGCGTCGGGATGTCGAGGACGCCCGCCCGGTGACCGGCGACGAAGTCGTTGGGCATCAGGTCCTTGAAGCGGTGGACCAGCCGCTGTAGGACGCTGCGGCCGGGCAGGTACTCGGCGAATGGCACCGGATGCTGCTTGACGTAGATCTGCCCCAGCCAGCCGGACGGCCCCCACAGCAGGCCGGCGTTGCGCACGTGGCCCGGTCCAGGGCCCTGCAGCACGGCGCCGACGAGCAGCGGCCGGCCGACCGAGGTCGATGCCTGCGCGAGCAGGTCGGCCGCGAGGGGGTCGAGGAACGGGTCGACGTCGGATGAGTTCTCCGGCCACAGGACGAGGTCGGGAGCGGCGACCCGGCCCGCCCGGATGTCGGCTGCCAGCTGCTCGGTCCGGATGGCGTGGTTCGCGGTCACTGCGCGCTTCTGGCCGAGGGCATCGAGCCCGCGTCGGGGCACGTTGCCCTGGATGGCGGCGACGACAGGGCTGCCAGCCTGGGGGGCCACCGGACGCGGCACGGCCAGCCCGGCCACGGCGACGAGCGCAGCCAGGACGAGGGCGACAGCCGCCGGACCCCGCCGGCTCATGGCGCCGGACCCGCTGAGCGCCCGTTCCAGGGCGGGCAGGCGCAGCAGCAACGCTGCGAGCAGCCCTCCTGTCAGGGCGACGGCAAAGGTGACAAGCGGCGCGCCGCCGAGCGCCGCGAGCCCGGTGTAGCTGCCGTGCCCCTGACTGAAGGCGAGCCGTCCCCAGGGGAAGCCGCCAAAGGGGGCGCGGCCGCGGAGGGCCTCGACCAGGGTCCAGCTGGTGGCGACCCACAGCGGGGCGCCTGGGAGGCGCGTGCTGAGCGCTGTCACCGGGCTGACGAGGGCCAGGAGCAGTGTCTGAGTCAGGGTCAGGATGAGCCAGGCGTCGATGCCGGCCACCCGGCTCCAGGCCAGCAGCGGGAGCAGGAACGCCGCCGCGAAGGCGAGCCCGAGCCCGTAGGCCCGTCGGAGGCCGGTCCCGCGCACCGCCACGGCCCCGAGAGCGACGCCGACCGGTGCCGCCCACCACAGCCCCACCGGGGGGAAGGCGAGATCGAGCAGTACCCCTGCCACCACCGAGAGCACCAGCCGCGACCAGAGCCGGGAGGGCGCAAACGGGGTGACGCGCGCTCCGGCGTGCACCTGGCCGGCGCGGCCGGCACCGGTCAGTGTGGGGGCAGCAACAGTCACAAACACAGTGTCCGTCACGAGCGCGCATCCATGCGTCAAGCACTGGCCTCCCGTGCGCCGGCACCAGCCATGGCGGATGCAGCAGCCACCACGACGTTCGTCAACCCGATCTGTCGTGACGCGGAGAGGGTCCGGGGGTCCTTCGCACCGGCGTACGACGCGCTGGCTGCGCATGGTGCACCGTTTTCTAGGGACGCCCCGGACCCTTCGCCGGACCGCACTGCCCGCGCGTGGGACAAGGCGCGGTCCTTGCACGCGCCGGGTAGGAGGGCCTCCCCCGGCCTTTGCGGTCCTGGCTGGCGGGGAGCCCCACCACAGGGGGCGGAGATCCGGGCCGGTCGGACCGGGGGTGGCACGACCTGCCGAGGCGGGCGTGCAACGAGCAGGCCGAACGTTATCGAGATGCCCCCGATGCCTGTCAAACCCGGCATGACCTGCGCTTGCGATAGCAAGCGCAGGTAGAAGCAACGATTCGGCGAGGTCCGTCTCTGCCGTTTTCGCGAAGAATTGTGCGAACACGCGGCGTGTCGGCATGGGGCTCAATCTGTAGTCGAGCGTGATACTCACCACACGTCATGGGATTGGCGGATTCGAGCACGCTCCGCAGGCAGCTCGTAGCAGCACGTTCGTACTTCTCGAGCATGGTCAACCGTGGACCGTGCCCCCACGGACCACGGTGCGGCGGCAGACCGGGGCCGGCGCGTCCAGGTCCGGCAGCCCCGGTGTCGCAGCACGCGGGTCGGTCGACCAGGCCGAGACGCGGGCGTCTGGCAGCTGCACGGCGAGCTCCCCCTCGTGCTCCCACACAGCAAAGGTCGCGGGGGCGCCGACGGCGAGCACCCCCTCGCCGTCGCGGCCGGCAGCCCGCCATCCACCCCGGGTCGCCGCAGCGAAGGCGGCGCGCCCCGAGAGCCCCTGCGCCGGGTCGGGATGCCGGACGGCGGCGCGCACCCCTGCCCAGGGATCCATGGGCGTCACGGGGGCGTCGGAGCCCAGCGCCAGCGGCACCCCGGCCTCTGCCAGCCGCCGCAGCGGGTTCATCCAGCGGGCCAGCTCCGGGCCGACCCTGCCGTCGTACATCTGGCCGGGCGCTCCCCACCGTGACTGAAAGACCGGCTGGACGCTGGCGGTCAGCCCCAACCGGGCCAGGCGCTGCTCCACCCCTGGGGGCACCATCTCGAGATGCTCGAGCCGGTGCCGGGCGCCGGTGAAGCGAGCCAGGCCAACAGCGCCGGCTGCGGCCTCGGCCGCCTCCACGGCCGCGAGCACGGCTCGGTCGCCGATGACGTGGAACCCCGCCTGGACCCCGGCGAGCGTTGCCTCGACCAGGTGATCGGTCATGAACGGCACGTCGAGCAGCAGTGTCCCGCGCTCGCCCAGGGCGTCTTGGTAGCACCTGGACAGCGCTGCCGTGTGTGAACCGAGCGTGCCGTCGGCGAACAGGTCGCCGGCCGGCCGGGCGCCCAGCCGCACGGCGTCAGCCACGGGACCTCCCCAGTAGGCGATGAGCTCTGGCCCCGGCTCGTCAGCAGCGAGTGCCAGGGCGGCGAGCAGGTCGGCCTCCCCGCCGATCTCTGGCCCGGAGCATTCGTGCAGGCAGGCGATACCTCGGGCGGCCGCTTCGGCGCGGGCGCGGCGCTGCGCGTGGGTCCGCTGCTCGGCCGGCAGGGCCGCGCGGGCAGCGCGGCGCAGCGCGTCGTGCTCGGCCAGGCGCACCCAGCCCTCGGCAGGTGCTCTCGCTTCCCTGCCGAGTCCGGCAGCCGCCAGCAGCCCTGAGGATGCGACTGCCGAGTGCACGTCGACCCGGGCCAGGTAGACCCCCCGGCCGCCCGCAGCGCGGTCGAGCTCGGCGGCGGTGGGAGGGCGCCGCTCGGGCCAGCGGGTCTCGTCCCAGCCGGTGCCCCACACCACGCTGTCGCCTGGCACCCTGCGGGCTGCCCGGTCGACCGCCTCCAGTGCCTCGGCCAGCGTGCGCGTGGCGCTGAGCTCCAACCCCTCGAGCGCCATCCCCGTGGCGGTCAGGTGCACGTGCGCGTCGACGAACGCGGGGGCGAGGAAGGCCCCGTCGAGCTCGACGACGGAGCCGGCGGGCAGCCCGGCCGCGATGGTGCCCGCGACGGTGTCCGTGCCAACCCAGGCCACCGTGCCGTTTTCCACCAGCAGCGCCTGCGCGCGCGGCTCGTCGGCGGCGTAGACGTGGCCGCCCCGGTAGAGCACCGGCCGCGAAGCGGACGATTCGCCGGACTTGTCCGCTGACCGGGAGGAACGCGCCATGGCCGTGATCCTTCTCCAGGTCGACTCGGGTGGATCGGTTGTTGCTTTCTGGAGATGTGACGCAGAGCATGAGGCCCGCTTTACGTGGTTGTCATCTGCCGCTAACGCGAGGCCGTCGACATCGATGACGACGGGGTCAAGAGATGGAGGCTCGGTGACACGCAGGAAGCTCGGCGCTGCGGCTCTGGCAGGGGCGCTGTGCGCGCCCGTGTTGGCGGCTTGTGGCAGTAGTAGTACCAGCTCAGGCCCCGCCACCCTGAACTGGTACATCGGTCACCAAGCAGGTGGCTGGATTGAGAACGCGGCGGCGGTCTGCAACAAGAACTCGGGCGGCAAGTACACGATCAAGGTTCAGGACCTGCCCGCTACGGCGAGCGACCAGCGTGAGCAGCTGGTCCGCCGCCTGGCGGCCAAGGACTCCTCGATCGACCTCATCGGCATGGACGTCATCTGGACCGCTGAGTTCGCCAACGCCGGCTGGATCAAGGCGTTTCCCGACTCGATGCGCGGCGCCCTGACAGACGGGGTGCTCCAGGGCCCGGTCGCGACGGTGCAGTACGGGGGCAAGATCTATGCCGCCCCGTTCACCTCCAACACCCAGCTGCTGTGGTACCGAAGCGACCTCGTGCCCGCACCGGGTAACGACTTCACCTGGAAGCAGATGATCGACCAGGCTGTCGCGAAGAAGCTCAAGGTGCAGATGACCGGCATCAAGGCGGAGAGCCTGTCGGTCACCTTCAACGCGGTGCTGGCATCAGCCGGCGGCCACTTCCTGACCGACCCGGGCAAGGGGCAGAACGCAGCTGTCAGCCTCGACCCGGGGCCGACGACGCAGGCGCTGACGGTGCTGCATGACCTCGCCACCTCGCCGGCAGCCGACGCGAGCCTGTCGAACAATGACGAGGACGGCACCCGCCAGGCGTTCGAGAAGGGAGGGGCGGCCTACCAGCTCAACTACCCGTTCATCTACCCGAGCGCGAAGGAGAACCAGGGCCAGGCGTTCCAGGACAAGATCAAGTGGGCGCGTTACCCGGAGGTTGTCGCGGGCCAGAAGAGCCGACCACCGCTCGGCGGGTTCAACATCGGCGTCGGCAACTACACCCAGCACGCCGACCTCGCCTATCAGGCCGCACAGTGCATCGTCGGTAAGGACAACCAGCGCTTTGCCGCGATCAACGGCGGAAACCCGCCTACCCGTTCCGACTTGTACGACGACGCGGACCTGGTAAAGGTCTATCCCTTTGCCAAGGTGCTGCGCGAGAGCATCAATGACGCTGAGCCGCGGCCGGTGTCCCCTGCGTACAACGACCTCTCGCTGGCGGTGCAGGACACCTTGCATCCGCTGTCGACGATCTCGCCGCAGTCGAGCGCAAAGAAGTTGCGCACCCTCGTCCAGCAGGCCCTGAAGTCGGAGGCGGTCCTATGAGCACGTCGGTTCCTACGAGCTCGGCCCTCGCCGAACGCCCTGCCCCGGCGGACCGGAAAGGTACGACCCCGGATTACACCGACCGTGACAAGTCGGAGCGGCGCCTCGGCCTGATGCTGGTGGCGCCCGCTGTGATCGTGATGCTGGCGGTTACCGCCTACCCGATTTGCTACTCGGTGTGGCTGTCACTGCAGAAGTACAACCTGCGCTTTCCTGGCGACCGCGGTTTCGTGGGCTTTGCGAACTACAGCAAGGTGCTGTCCTCGGGGCTGTTCTGGAACGACGTCGTGACGACGCTTGTCATCACCATCATATCGGTGCTGATCGAGCTGGTCATCGGGCTTGGGCTGGCGCTGGTCATGCACCGTGCGATCTTCGGGCGCCGGACGGTGCGCACGGCCATCCTGGTGCCCTACGGGATCATCACCGTGGTCGCGGCGTTCGCGTTCTACTTCGCCGTCTCGCCCAACAAGGGTGGGTTCATCCCGTTCTCGAACCCGCCGCTGAACAGCCACTGGGGCTCCCTGGCCGTCATCATCATCACGGAGGTCTGGAAGACCACGCCATTCATGTCGCTGCTGTTGCTGGCAGGTCTGGCCACCGTGCCTGAAGACATCCTGGAGGCCTCGAAGGTCGACGGCGCCAGCGGCACGCAGCGGCTGTTCAAGGTCATCCTGCCGAACATGAAGTCCGCGATCCTGGTCGCGCTGCTGTTCCGCACGCTCGACGCGGTGCGCATCTTCGACACCGTCTACATCCAGACCAAGGGCGCCAACAACACCTCGACGCTGTCGCAGCTGGGCTACAACCAGCTGATCAATCAGCTGAACCTCGGGCTCGGGTCCGCGGTGTCGGTGCTGCTGTTCATCCTCGTCATCATCATTGCCGTGATCTTCGTCAAGGGCTTCCGGACGGATCTCGGCCAGGTCAGAGGGGATCACTGATGGCCACCATCGACACCAGAAAGGCCGCGCCCACCACCACCGCGCCTGGCGGGAGCGGGGTTGCGCCTCGGTCGGCTGGGCGCCCCCCGACGCCCGCCGACCGCAAACGGACCTCGCCATGGGCGATCGCCGCCACGCTGATGATCCTGCTGTACGTCGCGATCCCGCTGCTGTGGATCATCAGCCTGTCACTGAAGTCCTCGACAGACGCCACGGACGGCTACGTATACCCGCGGCATCCCTCCTTGGACAACTACACGAACATCTTTAAGGAAGGCACCTTTCTCAAGCCCTTGCTCAACTCGGCAGGCATCGCGCTGATCTCGACGTTCTTCGCGGTGCTGCTTGCCACGCTCGCGGCGTACGCGATCGCCCGGCTGAACTTCCCTGGGAAGAAGATCGTCCTGTCCGCGGCGCTCGCCATCGCGATGTTCCCGCCGATCTCGATTGTCGGACCGCTGTTCAACATGTGGCGGGCACTCGGGCTCTACGACACCTGGCCCGGTCTGATCATCCCCTACATGACCTTCACGCTGCCGATGGCGATCTGGGTGCTGTCGGCGTTTTTCCGGGAAATTCCTTGGGAGCTCGAGCAGGCGGCTGCCGTCGATGGCGCCACGCCCCTGCAAGCGTTCCGCAAGGTCATCGCTCCTCTGGCGCTGCCGGGGATGGCGACCTCGGCGATCCTGGTGTTCTTCTTCGCCTGGAACGACTTCGTGTTCGCCATCACCCTGACGTCCACCGACAGGGCCCGTACGGTGCCGGCGGCACTGAACTTCTTCACGGGCGCCTCGCAGTTCCAGGCACCAACGGGGGCCATCGCGGCCGCTGCGGTCATCGTCACCATCCCCATCGTCCTCGTGGTGCTGTTCTTCCAGCGCCGCATCGTTGCCGGACTCACCTCCGGCGCTGTGAAGGGTTAGGACAGCACATGTCAGAGATCACGCTGCGCGGCATCAGCAAGCGCTACGCCGACGGAACGACAGCGGTCGACAACGTCGACCTCGACATCCAGGACGGCGAGTTCGTCATCTTGGTCGGCCCATCCGGCTGTGGGAAGTCGACGCTGCTGCGGATGATCGTCGGGCTCGAGGACATCAGCTCCGGTGACCTGTCGATCGGCGGGAACCGGGTCAACACGCTGGGGCCCAAGGACCGCAACCTGGCCATGGTGTTCCAGAACTACGCCCTCTACCCGCACCTGTCGGTGCGGGAGAACATCGCCTTCCCGCTTCGGCTTGCCAAGATGGAGCCCAGTGAGATCGACCAGCGGGTCGGCGAGGCGGCCCGGGTGCTCGAGCTCGGTGAGTTCCTCGACCGCAAGCCCGCCGCGCTCTCAGGTGGCCAGCGTCAGCGGGTCGCGATGGGGCGCGCGATCGTCCGGGAGCCGGCAGCGTTCCTGTTCGACGAACCGCTGTCGAACCTCGACGCCAAGCTGCGCGTGCAGATGCGTACCGAGATCGCCCGGCTGCAGAAGCGCTACGGCACCACCACCGTGTACGTCACGCACGACCAGACCGAAGCCATGACGCTCGGCGACCGGGTCGCCGTGCTGCGCAAGGGCGTGATGCAGCAGGTCGGCTCGCCGCGGGAGCTCTACAACAACCCCATCAACCTGTTCGTCGCCGGGTTCATCGGCTCGCCGTCGATGAACTTCCTGCCCGGCCAGATCCGCGGCGGCCGGCTCACCCTGCCGATGACCGAGCTCGAGTTGCCCAGCGAGTTCCGGGAAAACGTAGGCGACAAGGGCGAGCGCTCGGTCATCGTCGGGGTCCGCCCCGAGCACTTCGAGGATCTGTCACTGGTGCCCAGCGACGTGCGTGGCTCCGGCGCTACGTTCCGCAGCCGGATCGACGTCATCGAGTGGATGGGGTCCGAGCTCTACGCCTACATCCCCGTGCAAGGCTCGGCCCAGCACAGCCAGGGCATGGCCGAGCTGGCCCGCGAGCTCGACCAGGAGGACGTGCGCTCGGAGGGCGACGAGAGCCAGATCGTCGCGCGGCTCGACCCGGCCAGCCGGGTGGGTGAGGGCCAGGAGGCGGAGCTGTGGCTCGACGCGCGGCGCCTGCACATGTTCGACCCCGAGACCGGCGAGAGCCTGACCTACCGTGAGGGTGCTGGCGACCCGAGCACCGAAGGGGCGCACCCGGGGCACAACGGCACGGCCACGGGAAGCACTGGCGGGAACGGCAGCGGAGATACCAGCGGCACCGGCGGTGCCGGCGCGGTGCGGCGAAACTAGCCCGCGACTGTCTGCGCCCCGGCACCCCCGCCGCTCATCGCCGCGGGGGTGCCGGTTTGCGTTCACAAGCTGGGCCTGCCCCGTGCAGTTCGCCGCCGGCTGCGCCGCGGACGCTCGGCCCACAGCCGGTCAACGGTTCGGTCGTCCCAGTGGTGGCTGCGCAGCAGCAGGTAGCGCTGCTCCGCGAGCTGCAGGTAGGCCTCGGTCTCAGTCGTGGCATCCGCCGCTGACGGGTCGTGAGCTGTCTCCCCCGTCGGCGCCTGGACCGGCACGGGCGACTCGATCAGTCCCGCCTCCCGCAGCAGCCGGACGGCAGGCTCGTACTCATCGACCCACCAGCGCGCGGCCACCTGCTGCCGGTCCAGCGCCTCGCCCGACTCCTGGATGACGCGAAAGCCCCAGGCCTCCACGCCTTCAGCGAGCCGGGCGTAGTCCGCGGGGTCGCGCAGGTGAATGGCGTCGGTGACCTCCTGCGGCAGCGGCACCCGCTCGTGGAACAGCCGCTCGTGGGTCTTGCTGACCAGGTCCGACACGCGCACGTCCGCACCGAGCGGCAGCTGCGTCACGATCTCAGTCACCCGGGCGTTGACCGCCTCCCGTCCCAGCGCAGCCGCGACGGCGATGCGGTGGTGACCGTCGACGACGAAGTACAGGGCCTCCCGGCCACGGCCTACCCGGTAGAGGTCGACCGGCGGCAGGTCCTCCCCGCGGCGCGCCATCGTCGCCAGGCGCTCGAAGCGGGCGCGGGCGACCGAGCTGGTCGGGCGGAAGCCTCGGTCGAAGTCGCGGGTGCGGTCGACGGACCCGACGATCTGTTCGATGGGCACCATTCGCTCCCCCACACGTCGGCGCCCTCGCTGGCCGAGCGCGGCGACCACCTCGTCATAGGGCAGCAGCACGCGGACGTCGCCAGGGCGGCCGCGCAGGCGGTTGGCGACGCGCGTCCACTGCTCGCGGCGGCGGGCGCGCGAGAAGTCGTCCTTGGCATCGGCGGCAGGGAAGCCGGTGCTGTGCCAGTCACTCATCGGCCGTCGACCTCGCCAGCGGCTGCGTAGGCGCTGTGCCGGGTGCCCCAGCTCCAGCGCCGATCTCGCCGATCTCGTCGAGCTCGTCGAGCCAGGGCGGGTCGGCACCGGCGCGGCTGCAGGTGAGAGAACTGATCTGGACGGCGCTAGTCAGCACCTCGCGCCAGCCGTCGTCGCCGAGCTGCGCCAGTCCGGGGAGCGACAGCGCGCCGCGTCGCGCCAGCGCGTCGAGCAGGCCACCGGTGAACGAGTCGCCGGCGCCAACGGTGTCGACGACGGTGACCGGCCGGCCGGGGACGCTGACCGCCGCCCGGCCGCCGGCGAGCACCCAGGCGCCCGCCGCGCCGGCAGTGCCGACGACGACGGGTCCCGCTCCCTCGGCGTGCCACTGCTCCGCCGTGCGCCGAGGGTCTTGGCCGGCCTCGATCCAGGCCAGGTCGTCCTCGCTCGCTTTCACCAGGTGCGCCGCAGCGAGCCACCGCCGCAACCGGGTGGCGAAGCCAGCCCGGTCACCCGCGAGTGCCGGCCGTACGTTCGGGTCGAGCACGCGCACCGCATCGGCGCCAGACCAGAAGCGTTCCAGTACCTCACTGCCCGGCGGCAGCACCAGCGCGAGGGAGCCGGCGACGACGGCCCCAACGGCTGGGGGCAGGGGGTCCGGCAGCTCGCCCGGTGTCCACTGCCAGTCGGCCGTCCCTTGCACATAGAAGGCGTAGTCGGCCTGGCCGCTCCCGTCCGTCGTCGCGAGGGCCAATGTGGTCGGTTCGTCCGCGGACACGGTGAGCCCGAGCTCGACCCCGCTCGCCTGCAGGTGGGCGCGCAGCCGCTGGCCGAACGCGTCACTCGACAGGCGGGCGAGCAGCGACACGGGGGCGCCGAGACGGCCCAGCGTGACCGCCGTGTTGGCCGGGCTGCCGCCCATCCGCGCTGCGAACCGCTCGCCGCCTGGCTCGGCCACCAGATCGACCAGGGCTTCGCCGCAGACGAGGATCATGCGCCGCATCATCGCCCTATCGGGGCCGGCCGCGCCATCGCTGCAGCCCCGTCCAGCCCCGCCTGGCACGATCCGGTGGTGCCGCAGCGCCTACTCGTCATCGACACCCCCTCGGTCTACTTCCGGGCCTTCCACGGTGTGCCGGTGACAGTGACCTCTCCCGAGGGCGAGCCGGTCAATGCCATCCGCGGCTTCCTGGACGTGCTCGCCCGCCAGGTGCGAGCCCTCGGCAGCCAGGCTGCCGTCGCATGCTTCGACGCGGACTGGCGCCCGGCGTGGCGGGTCGAGCTGCTGCCCTCGTACAAGGCGCAGCGTGTGGGTCCGGACGGCGGGGACCAGTCGCCGCCGGAGCTCTCGCCGCAGGTGCCGGTGCTCGAGCAGGTGCTCGATGCGCTCGGAGTGGCCCGCCTCGGTGTGGCCGGCTTCGAGGCCGACGACCTGCTGGGCACCTTGGCCGAGCGGCACGAGGGCCCGGTCGACGTCCTGACCGGGGACCGCGACCTGTTCCAGCTGGTGCGTGACGACAAGCCGGTGCGCGTCGTGTACTCGGTCGAGAAGTTCCGCCTGGTCGACGAGGCGCGGATCATCGACAAGTACGGGGTGCCGGGGCGCAGCTACGCCGACTTCGCCGTGCTGCGCGGCGACCCGAGCGACGGGCTGCCGGGCGTGGCCGGGGTCGGCGACAAGACCGCCGCCGCACTGGTGTCGCGCTTCGGCTCAGTGGAGCAGATGCTTGCCGCGGTCGATGCCGGCGAGAGCGCGGGCTTTCCAGCCGGGAGCCGGGCCCGCATCGACGCGGCTCGCGAGTACTTGGCGGCCGCCGTCGCCGTCGTCCGGGTACGGCGCGACGTCCCCGTACCAGCTCTGCACCCGGCGCTGAATCCAGAGCTGCCGCGCGAGCCGGCCGAGCCGGCCGAGCTGGTCCGCCTGTCCGAGCGATGGGGCCTCGACGGTCCGCTCACCCGGCTGCTGGCAGCCCTGAGCGACCGGCCTGCCTGAGAACGACAGTTCGTCAGGGAGCTGACACGCGGCCCGTCAGTACCAGCCGTTGGCTGCGAGTGGCCCCAAGCGCCGCAGGGCGAGCCGTAGGTCGAGTCGATGTAGCTGAGGCCCCAGGCAATCTGAGTGGCCGGGTTGCTGGCCCAGTCGGCGCCGAAGGAGGCCATCTTGGCGCCGGGGAGCGCCTGCGGGATGCCGTAGGCGCCGCTGGCGTTGCTGGCGTAGACCGACCAGCCGCTCTCACGGGTCCACAGTGCGTCGAGGCAGGAGAACTGGCCGGCCTCACCGCGGCTGGCCAACATCTGCTGGGCGATCGTGCGCGGGTCGCCGGAGGCCATCACCCGGGGTGCGGCGGCTGGCGCGACTGGAGCGACCGCGACGGGAGCGGGCGCCTGAATGACGGGCGCGTGGATGACGGGGGCCTGGATGAGGGGGGCAGCCTGGGGGGCGGCGAGCGGTGGGCGAACCAGGCTGCGGCTGGCGCGCTGCGGTGCCGCGGCCTGCGGCGGGCGGGGCGCGGGCTTGAGGGCGGTCATCTCGCTGGTGACCGGGACGGCGCGAGCGGGCGCTGCGACCGTGAAAATCGCCGGCTCGACGGGGGCCGCGCGTAGCGGGGAGGGTGGCGCCGCCAGGGCGGACGCCGTGCCCGACGAGCCCGACGACGACGAGGGTGAGAAGGCGACGATGTACGTCCCTGCGCTGCCGGTGAACGCAATCAGGCCGCCGACCACGGCAGTCGCCGCGGCTCGCTCGAGCTGAGTGATAGTGCTGGGCGTGCGCGGCACAGCTGGAGCCTTTCCTCGCCGGCCTGCGTCGAGGCCGGTGGCGGACAGCGCGGCAGTCACTCAGCGGTGGCGATGCTGACGACGAGGTGTTGGGGAGGCCGCGCTGCGGTCAGGGCACGTATTCGGAGCCCCGACCTGGTCACCGCCACACTGGTCGATAAGTGCTAGCGGTTGCAAGCGGATCCGGTATGGCATGAATCACGCGTTAGGGTCACGCGCAGTCACAGTAGCCCGGTGGCACCAGCCACCGTCGGCTGCGATGGCGTTGACCAGCCCCTGCAGACGAGCAGCGGCCTGGACGTCGCGCCACGCTCGGACCGCGACGTTGGCAACCTCGTAGTAGGCCAGACCAAGCGTCGACAGGGTCGCGTCCCCGGCGAGCAACTCGCGCGCTGCTCCGTGCTGATCGTCGTCCGCGTCCTCCCGGGCCAGCAGCACGCTCGCGGTCAATGAACCAGACGGTCACGCCGTCGGCCGGTGTCGGCTGAGATCGCCGACGCCGTCTCGTCCATGATGGCCGACCTCGCTCATCAGTTGCTGCAGGCGGCGCGCCCGCTCGCGCCCTCGATGGCGCCGTCCTTTGTGCACATAGTCGCGCAGCAGCTCGCTACGGGTTGTGTTCCGTCGAGCGGCTTCGGGTGGTCATGGGCCAGGTGTACCCGGTAATGCCGATCGAGGGCCGACAACGTCGTGCCGCCCGCCGCTGACGCAGTCACTAGGGTGCGAGCGAGGCAGGCGCCTGCCGCCCTGCGTCCGCCGGTCCTGTCCTGCTACCAGCGGTGGGGTGGCAGGTGCCCGGTCGACCGGTCATGGATGGAGGAGCGCGTGCGCCTGCATGAGCGCCTGTCCGGGCAGCGCATGCTCATCACCGGGGTGACTGGGTTCGTCGGCGAGGCGCTGCTGGAGCGGGTGCTCGGGGACCTGCCGGAGGTGCGCGTTCTGGTGCTTATCCGGGCGCGCTCGGAAGCCAGCGGCAGGGATCGGCTTGCTCAGCTGCTCGCAAAACCCTCCTTCGCGCGGCTGCGGGATGACGTGGGCCTTGATGCGCTCCAGTCGCGGGTCGAGGTCCTCGAGGGCGACCTGGCCGCCGTGCCCGACCTGCCCGGCGACCTCGATGTTGTCGTGCACTGCGCGGGCGAGGTCTCCTTCGACCCCCCGATCGACGAAGGCTTCGCCACCAACCTCGGGGGCGTACGCGAGGTGCTGCGGGCCATCCACGCCTCGGGCGGATGCCCCCATCTCGTCCATGTGAGTACCGCATACGTCGCCGGGCTGCGCTCGGGTCATGTGCCCGAGGCGCCTGTGCCGCACGTCGCCGACTGGCGGGCGGAGGAGCAGGCGTCGCTGCGGGCGCGTCAGAACGCAGAGGACGCCTCTCGCGCGCCCGAGCGCCTCGCGCAGTTCATGGCCGAGGCGACGAGTGAGCGGGGCCGGGCCGGGCTGCCGGCGGTGGCAGCGGAGGCCGAGCGGCGACGGATCGCGTGGGTCCGCAGCACGCTGGTCGACGCGGGGCGCGAGCGGGCGCGGACGCTTGGCTGGACCGACTGCTACACGATGACCAAGGCGTTGGCCGAGAGCTACGTCGAGCAGCATCGCGGGAGCCTGCCGCTGTCGGTCGTGCGCCCGTCGATCATCGAGAGCGCGCTCGCCCGCCCCTTCCCGGGGTGGATCGAGGGGTTCAAGATGGCCGAACCGCTGATCCTCGCCTTCGGCCGCGGCGAGCTGCCGGACTTCCCGGCCGAACCCGACGGGATCATCGACATCATCCCGGTCGATCTGGTCGTCAACGCGATGCTGGCAGCCGCCGCCACGCCGCCGGCACCAGGCGAGCCGCCACGCTTCTACCAGGTGTGCTCGGGCACCGCCAACCCGCTGCTGTTCCGCCAGCTGTACGAGAACGTGCAGAGGTACTTCCTCGCGGAGCCGCTCATCGCCCGGGGGCGTGGGGCCATCGCGCCGCCGCAGTGGGAGTTCGCCGGTGCCCGCGCCCTGGAGGCGCGGCTCACCCGGGGTGAGCGAGGGGCAGCCTGGGCGGGCAAGGCGCTGTCGGCGCTGCCGGCGACCGGTCGCGTCCGGAGCTGGGGGCGCGACTTGGAGCGCGCGGACGCCAAGCTGCGCTTCCTGCGCCGCTACGCCGACCTCTACCGCGCCTACACCCAGGCTCAGCTGATCTACGACGACACCAACACGCGGGCCCTGTCGGCCTTGCTCGACCTCGCTGACCAGGCCGAGTTCCCGACCCACGCGGCCGGCTACACCTGGCCCGACTACTTGTACCGGCACTGCGCGAGCGTCACTGCCGGGCTGCGGGCCATGTCGGCGGGACCGGGACGGCAGCCGGTACGCCTCGCTCCCGTCCCGACCGGGGCCGACCGGCCCGTTGCCACTGCCACTGCTCCGTTGGCGGTGTTCGACCTCGACGGCACGCTGGCGTCGACGACTGTCGTGGAGTCATACCTGTGGCTGCGGCTCAGCGGCGCGGCGCCGGCCCGCATCCCGGGCGAGCTCGCCGGCGTGCTGCGCGCCGCACCGGCCTGGGTGCTCGCCGAGCGGGTTGACCGCGGCCGCCTGGTTCGGCAGGTCTACGAGCGCTACGCCGGCGCCGATCCCCAGGCACTGCGGCACCTGGTCGACGAGGAGGTCGGGGCGCTGCTGCTCAGCAGGGTCAGCGCCGCGGGGTTGCGCCGGGTCCGTGAGCACCGTGCCGCTGGTCACCGCACGGTGCTGCTCACCGGCGCGCTCGACCTGCTGGTGCGCCCGCTCGCGCCACTGTTCGACGAGGTGGTGGCGGCCGAGCTCGACGTCGGTCCGGACGGCAGATGCACCGGGCGCCTCACCGAGCCGCCGCTCGTGGCCGAGGCCCGCGGCGCGTGGGTGCGCTTCGAAGCCGGCCGCACCGGCGCCGACCTCCACGCAGCCTGGGCCTACGGCGACAGCCTGTCGGACCTGCCGATGCTGGAGGCTGTCGGGCATCCGGTGGCCGTCAACCCTGACCTCGCCCTGGGCCGGCTGGCCCGCCGCCGGCGCTGGCCGGTCGAGGACTGGAGCGCCACGAGCGGCAGCGACCGGCTCGGCGGGCTGGCCAGCAGTCATCCGGTCGGCGCGCGCCGGTGAAGGCGGTCGAGCTGTACCGGTCGGTCCCGCGCTACGTCACGGCCCGCACGCTCAGCGGCCGGCTGCCCCACCTGCAGTCAGTGGCTGTGGGGTCAGCACCGCTCCGGATGGCCGACCGTCCCGGCTTCCCGCCGCCGGCGCGCGAGGGGTGGGCGCGGGTGCGGCCGCGCCTGTCGGGCATCTGCGGCTCGGATCTGGCCACGGTGACCGGCCGGTCCTCGTTCTACTTCTCGCCGCTGGTGAGCCTGCCGTTCACCCCCGGCCACGAGGTCGTCGGCGACCTGCTCGACGACCTGGGCGCATCCGCCGACACCGCGGCGCTGCCCGCCGGCACCCGTGTCGTGCTGGCGCCGGTGCTGGGCTGCGCCGCACGCGGGCTCGAGCCGTGCGCCGGGTGTGCGAGCGGGGAGCGAACGCGCTGCGACCGCGTGACCCTGGGACACCTGTCCCCCGGGCTGCAGACCGGGTTCTGCGCCGACACCGGCGGCGGATGGAGCACCGAGCTGCTGGCACACCGCTCGCAGCTGCTGCCCGTCCCCGACTCGCTGCCCGACGAGCGCGCCGTGCTCGTCGAGCCGCTGGCATGCGCCGTGCGGGCTGCTCGCCGCGCCCAGGTGGAGCCCGGCGAGCGGGTTCTCGTGCTCGGAGCGGGCTCGGTCGGGCTGCTGACGCTCGTCGCGCTGCGAGCCCTCGTGCCCGGGGTCGACGTCACAGTCGTCGCCAAGCACCGGCGACAGCGGGAGCGCGCGCTGGCCATGGGCGCGGCCTCGGTGCTGGCCCCCGCCGACCTGCTGGGCGGGGTCCGGCGGTCGGCGCAGGCCATCCGCCTGTCACCCGAGCGGGGCGAGGACTACCTGCTCGGCGGCGTCGACGTCACCATCGAATGCACGGGCGGGGGGCTCGGGCAGGCGCTGCGGACCACCCGGGCAGGCGGCCGGGTCGTGCTGTCCGGGCTGCCCACCACGACGCCTGACCTCACGCCGCTGTGGTTCCGCGAGATCACGCTCGTCAGCGCCTACGCCGCGACCCCGGGCGACATGGGCACCGCGCTCGAGCTCGCCGCGAGCGCACCGCTCGACGGACTCGTCGGCGCCACCTACCCCCTCGAGCGCTGGCGTGACGCGCTCGACCACGCCCTCGGCGCCGGGCGGCTCGGCACCACCAAGGTCGTCCTTTCAGGAAGGGAGATCCGGTGACGCGACCCGGTTTTGTGCTGGAGGTCGACGAGCGCACCCCGCCGCTGCTCGTCCACTCCGGTGAGAGCCTGCGCCTCGAGCGCTTCCCCGACGGGACCCGCGTGCTCTACCCGCCGGAGTCCCTGCCCGGGCTCGCCGACGTCGACGCTGCCATCGCCGACGCGCTCGAGCACCCTGAAGGGTCCGAGCCGCTGACGGCGCTGCTGCGCCCCGGGATGCGGCTCACGATCGCCTTCGACGACATCTCCCTGCCGCTGCCGCAGATGCGCACCCCCGACGCGCGCCAGCGGGTGATCGAGGCCGTGCTGACCCGGGCCGCCGCCGCCGGCGTCGACGACGTCGAGCTCGTCGTCGCGACTGCGCTGCATCGGCGGATGACCGGCCCGGAGATCCGGCGGGTCGTCGGGGAGCGGGTCTTCCGCTCGTTCTGGCCCGAGGCACTGGTCAACCACGACGCCGAGGACGCGGCGAACATGCTCCACGTGGGGGTGACCGACCGCGGTGAGGACGTGGAGATCAACCGCCGCGCCGCCGAGAGCGACCTGCTCGTCTACGTCAACATCAACCTGGTGGCGATGGACGGCGGGCACAAATCCGTGCCCATCGGCCTAGCGGGCTACCGCTCCCTGAAGCACCACCACAACGCGCACACCATGACCCACTCGCGCTCGTTCATGGACCCGGATGCCTCCGAGCTGCACTCCTCGGCCTGGCGGATGGGGCGGCTGCTCGCCGGTCACCTGAAAATCTTCACCATCGAGACAACGCTGAACAACGCCGCCTTCCCGAGCCAATACGGCTTCCTGACCAAGCGGGAGTGGGAGTGGTCGCTGCGTGACCAGGCGGGGTTCGTCGGGGCCAGTAAGGCGCTGGCCCGGACGCCGGCCGGGCTGCGGCGGCGCATCTTCCAATCGATGGTGGCCGACTACGAGGTCACCGGGGTGCACGCCGGTGAGACCGAGGCGGTGCACGCCAAGACCCTGGCCAACGTGCACCGCCAGCAGCTGGTCGAGGTCGACGGCCAGTCGGACGTGCTCGTCGTCGGCCTGCCCTACCTCGGCCCGTACAACGTCAACTCGGTGATGAACCCCATCCTGGCCATGTGCCTGGGCCTGGGCTACTTCTTCAACATGTACCGCGGCAAGCCGCTGGTCCGCCGCGGCGGAGCGATGATCCTGCACCACCCCGTGCCGTACGAGTTCAGCCAGCTGCACCACCCGAGCTACGTCGACTTCTTCGAGGAGGTGCTCGCGGAGTCGACCGATCCGGCGACGATCGAGTCGAAGTTCGAGCAGCGGTACGCCACCGACCCCTGGTACATCCACCTGTACCGGACCTCGCACGCCTACCACGGGGTGCACCCGTTCTACATGTGGTACTGGGGTGCGCACGCGCTCGACCACCTCGGCGACGTCATCTGGGTCGGCGGCGACAAGCGGGCTGTCACGCGGATGGGCTTCCGGACGGCGACGACGATGGCCGACGCGCTGGAGATGGCGCGTGACACCGTCGGCGGCTCGCCCTCGGTGACCTATCTGCACTCGCCGCCGCACGCCATCGCCGACGTTCGATGAGCAGCCGCGGGGGTGCCTCGCTACGCGACATGGCGCGCGGCTTCCGCTGGGGCTCGCGACCGCTGGTGCCGGTATCGGCTGCGGCGCACGCCCCGCCGCTGCCCGGCCCGCGCGAGTTCCCCACCGCCTGGTCGCGCTCCCCCGCCGCCCGCTCGGTGCGGGCGCTCGGCCAGGCGGCCATCCTGCGCCCCCTGGTGCACGCCGAGGTTTCCCCCAGCGTCAGCGGGCTCGACGCCCTTGCCGCCGCGCCGGAGCCGTGCCTGCTGGTGGCCAACCACAGCTCCCACCTGGACACGGCGCTGCTGCTGTCGGTCCTGCCGCCCGAGCGCCGGGCCCGCCTGCTGGTGGCGGCGGCGGCGGACTACTTCTTCGCCTCGTGGTGGCGGGCCGTCGGATCGGCCATCGCCTTCGGCACCGTGCCGTTGGACCGGACCAGCGGGTCGGCAACGACCCCGCTGGAGGTGCTGGCGGACGGCTGGAGCCTGCTGATCTACCCGGAGGGAACGCGCTCGGTCGACGGTAGGCAGGGGACGTTCAAGACTGGTGTAGCCAGGCTGTCCGCGGCCGCTGACGTCCCGGTGGTGCCGATCGGGCTGCGCGGGGCGTTCACAGCCATGCCCCGTGGACGCCGGTGGCCCGCGCCAGGCCGGCCACCTGTCGCGGTCCGTTTCGGCGCCCCGATGCGCGCGGCCGACGGCGAGGACGCGCGCGGCTTCACCCAGCGCCTCGCGGCCGAGGTGCGCCGGCTCGTCGCCGAGGACGAGACCACCTGGTGGGACTCGTTGCGGGGTGCGCCGATCCGAAGCACGGTTGGCGAGCCAGGCGCCGACCGGCAGGCCGCCCGGTGGCGCCGGACGTGGGAGGCGACCGAGCCGGTTCGCGCGCCCGAGTCGCGCGACCCCTGGGCCTGACCGCCGGGTTGCCCAGCTGTCTAGTGCGGTGAGCCTGCATCCCTGCTCGCCGCGCCTGACCACGATGTCCTTCTGGCGCACCGTGATGCCCGTCCGCGGCCCACGAGCCGGCGTGGCCCCGCCCCTCGCCGGGGTACATGGTGGGCACCATGACTGATCCGCAGGCTGCCGGAGCCGGCGAGCGAGGCCGCCCGATCGACCTCAACGCCGACCTCGGCGAGGGGTTCGGCGCGTGGCAGATGGGCGACGATGCCGGCCTGCTCGAGGTCGTGACCAGTGCCAACGTCGCCTGCGGCTTCCACGCCGGCGACCCGCGCACGATGCGCCGGGTCTGCGAGGCCGCGGCCGGCCGCGGCGTCCGCATCGGGGCGCACGTCAGCTACCGCGACCTGGCCGGCTTCGGGCGGCGCGACCTCGAGGTCGACCCCGCCGAGCTGCGCGACGAGGTCACCTACCAGGTCGCCGGGCTCGACGGGATGGCCCGCGCGGCCGGAACCCGAGTCAGCTATGTCAAGGCCCATGGCGCGCTCTACAACCGCTCAGCGCGCGACGAGAAGCACGCTCGCGCGCTCGTCGACGGCATCGTCGCCTACGACCCCGGCATGACAGTGCTCGGCCTGCCCGGCTCGGTCGCGCTCGAGGTGGCCGGCGATGCGGGCCTGCCCACTGTCGCCGAGGCGTTCCCCGACCGCGCCTACACCAGCGAGGGCAGGCTGGCGCCGCGGACGGCGGCCGGCAGCGTGCTGTCCGACCCGGACGAGGTCGCCGCACGTGCCGTCCGGATGGCGGTCCAGGGCACTGTCGAGGCGCAGACCGGCGAGGCGGTCGGCGTACCGGCTCGCTCGCTCTGCGTGCACGGGGACACTCCTGGTGCCGTCGCCCTGGCCCGCAGCACGCGTGACGCGCTGGTCGCCGCAGGCGCCGTGCTCGTCCCCTTCGCATGACCAGCCACCGGCTCGTCGGCCGGCGAGGGGTACTGCTCGAGCTCGACGCTGCCAGCGATGCTGATGCCGATGCTGATGCCGCCGCCCTGGCGCTCGCGGTCCGCCGGCTCGCAGCCGACCTGGCGGTACCGGTCGACGAGGTCGTCCCCGGTGCCCGGACCGTGCTCGTGCTTGCCGCCGCTCCCGACGGCCTGGACCGCCTCATCGCCGCGCTGCCTGGCCTCGCGCCGCCGGCCAAAATCGCCCGTGACCTACCGCAGGTGATCGAGCTCGAGGTCCGCTACGACGGACCGGATCTCACGACAGTCGCCGTGGCAACGGGCCGCAGCGAGCAGGAGGTCGTCCGCCGGCACAGCTCGGCGACCTACCGGGCAGCGTTCAACGGCTTTGCACCCGGCTTCGCCTACCTCACCGGGCTGGACCCGGCACTGCACCTGCCCCGCCGAGACACCCCGCGCCCCGCGGTTCCAGCGGGCTCGCTCGCGATAGCCGACGCCTATACCGCGGTCTACCCGCGCCGCAGCCCGGGCGGGTGGCACCTGCTGGGCACTGTCACGACCCCGGTGTTCGACGTGCAGCGAGACCCGGCCGCCCTGCTCAGCCCCGGCTGCCGGGTGCGGTTCGTCGAGACGCGCGGATGACCGGGGGCGGCCTGGAGGTCCTGGACCCTGGCCCACTCACCACGGTGCAGGACGCCGGGCGCCCAGGACTCGCCCATCTCGGCATACCGCCCTCGGGCGCTCTCGACCGGCCGGGCGCGGCGCTGGCCAACCGGCTCGTGGGCAACCCGGAGAGCGCCGCTGTGCTCGAGACGACGATGCGGGGCCCGCGGCTGCTGGTGACCTGTCCGGCGCAGCACGTCGTCGTGGTCGCCGTCGCCGGAGCGGTTGCCGAGGTCGTCGTCGACGGCCGCGTGCAAGCCAGCCACGTGGCGCTGCACCTGCGGGGCGGCTCGGTTCTGGAGGTGGGGTTCGCCGCGACAGGCATCCGCAGCTACCTTGCCGCGCGCGGTGGCCTGGACGTCGAGCCGGTGCTGGGTAGCCGTTCGCACGACCTGTTGAGCGGGCTCGGGCCCCCGCCGCTCATCGCCGGCCAGGTGCTGACGATCGGTCCGAGCGGTGGTCCGGGGAGTGGTCCGGTGCCCGCGCTCGACGTCCCGCCGCTGCCGGCGCTCGACTCGGCCCCAGTTCTGGACGTGCTCGCCGGACCACGGCAGGACTGGTTCGCCGACGAGGCACTCGCCCTGCTCACCGGCACCGCCTGGCAGGTCAGCCCGGCCAGCAACCGCATCGGGCTGCGCCTCTCCGGGCCCCCGCTCCGGCGGGTCCGGCACGCCCAGCTGCCGCCCGAGGGGCTGGTCACGGGCGCCATCCAGGTCCCTCAGGACGGCCAGCCGGTCCTGTTCCTTGCCGACCACCCGACCACAGGGGGCTACCCCGTGCTTGCGGTCGCCGACGAGGCGGGCCTGCCGATAGCGGCGCAGGCCCGGCCGGGCAGCATCCTTCGCTTCCGTGCGGCCCGGGCAACTCGGTGGCCGCCACCGCGCCGATGATCGGCTCACGGGCGTCGCCACAACAGCGGCAGCGTGCGAGGCTGACCGGGTGGACACACCGGCACCGGTAGCACCGGAGGCACGCACCCGGTGGTTTCTCGCTCCCGGCGAGCGCGGCAACCCCGCCACCCGGTTGGCGGGGAGCCATGGGGACGAGGTCGCCTGGTCGATCGGCAACCGCGTCGTGCCACTGGTGCACGGCGCGACCTACTTCCGCCGCCTGCACGAGGAGCTCACCGCCCTTCAAGCCGGCGACCGGGTCTATTTCACTGACTGGCGGGGTGATGCCGACCAGTGCCTGCTACCCGGCGGGCCGACGGTGGGTGAGGTGATGTGCGGCCTGGCCCGGGCGGGCGTCGAGGTCCGGGCGCTGCTGTGGCGCTCGCACTCCGACCACGCCTCATTCAGTGCCCAGCAGAACGACCACCTCGGGGCTCAGATCAACGATGCCGGCGGCGAGGCCCTGCTCGACCAGCGGGTCCGCCGCTTCGGCTCCCACCACCAGAAGCTCGTTGTGATCCGGCACCGTGACGACCAGGCGCGTGACGTCGCGTTCGCCGGCGGCATCGACCTGTGCCACGGCAGGCGGGACGACGCCGAGCACGCTGGCGACCCGCAGACGCAGCCGATGGACAAGCGCTACGGCCAGCGCGCTCCCTGGCACGACGTCATGCTGGAGCTGCACGGACCGGTTGTCGCCGACCTGCTGCTGAGCTTCACAGAGCGGTGGGACGACAGGCACCCGCTCGACCGCCGCACGCCCTACCGCCGCCTGGTCCAGCACCGGGCCGACATGCCTCGCCACCCGGAGCCCCTGCCCGAGACCTTCCCGACCCCGCCCGCCGCCGGTACCCAGGCCGTGCAGGTGCTGCGGACCTACGGGCGCGTCCACCCCCGCTACCCGTTCGCCCCGCAGGGTGAGCGAAGCATCGCGCGGGCCTACGAGAAGGCGTTTGCCCTGGCCCGGTCGTTCATCTACCTCGAGGACCAGTACCTGTGGTCCGAGCCGGTCGCGCGCGGCATCGCCGTCGCCCTGCGACGCTCCCCGCAGCTGCGCCTCATCGCTGTCGTGCCGCGCTACCCCGACGACGACGGCCACATCGACGGCCCCCCCAACCGGCTCGGGCAGATCACCGCGCTGACGCTGCTGCGGGAGGCGGCGCCGGACCGCGTCTCGGTCTTCGACCTGGAGAACGCTTCGGGCGTCCCGGTCTACGTCCACGCCAAGGTGTGCATCGTCGACGACGTCTGGCTCACCTGCGGCTCAGACAACTTCAACAGGCGCTCGTGGACCAACGACAGCGAGCTGACCTGTGCTGTCATCGACGACGACAGCGACGATCGCGAGCCGCGCCGGCTCGACGCACACGGGGACGGGGCGCGCTGGCTCGCCCGGGACCTGCGCCTGCAGCTGTGGGCAGAGCACCTGGCCCGCGACCCCGCCGATCCCGAGCTGCTCGACCCGGACAGCGCCGTGGCGCTCTGGGCCGAGAGCGCGGCCGCGCTCGACGGCTGGCATGCGTCCGGCGGCCTTGGCCCGCGGCCGCCGGGGCAGGTTCGGCGGCACGACCCGGCTCCCGTCAACCGGTTGCAGCGGCTGTGGGCAGCGCCCATGTACAACCGCGTGTTCGACCCGGACGGCCGCCCGCGACGGCTGCGCCGGGCCGGCCGCTTCTGATAGCTGCACACACAGAGCGCCCTGGAGGGCCCCGTCTGCCCGCTCAAAGAGCCGCTCTGTGTGCAGGACGGCGAACTCTGCACACAGAACGCCTCTCGAGCGGCGTCAGCGGGCTCCCTTGGGCTGCTCTGTGTGCATCGCGACCGTGGCAGCTAGCCGATTGCTGTGGACCGGCTGCGGAGGTAGCTGTGGACGCGCTGTGGGACGCGCCGGGCCCCCTCCCGTGGGCCAAAGGTCAAGCCTTGTTCTTCGCCTGTCGCCGGTCGACCGTGGAGCCATGCCACAGCTGCGCCGGCGACCCCCGCTGCATACCCGGGCCGGCAGCGACGCGCGACGCCGCCGCGGTGACCCGCTGCCCCGGCGGGTGGCCGAGCAGGTCCGCGCGTCAGCGGACGCGCTCGCGGCGCTGCTCGCCGTGGAGGGGCGCACCGTCGCGAGCCTGGACGACCTGGAGTGGGCCGACGCCGTCGCCGCTCGCTTCCTGGCGCGGAGAGCCGTCGCGAGCTGTCCCTGCGGCCGCCGTCAGGTCTGGTAACCGTCAGGCGGTGTAGAAGTCAGGCGGTGTAGGCGACGACCCCGCGCCGCAGCCCCTCGACAGCGCGGCGGGCGGTGCGCCGGACCGGCTCGTCCGCCACGTTGGCCACCTGGTCCAGCAGGTCGACCAGCTGGCGCGTCCAGCGGACGAAGTCACCGGCCGACAGCTGCTCGCCCAGCACCTGGTCCAGGCTGTTACCAGCCGTCCACTGATGAGCGGCCCACGCGAACCCGGGGTCGGGCTCGGGCAGGAACGACAAGCGGTGCCCGGCCTCCAGCTCGGTCAGCTCCGCCCAGCGGCGCACTGTCGCGGCGAGGGCGTCACGGACTTCCGCACCGCCCGGGATGCGGGCGGCCGGGGCATCGTCGCGCCGCGCGCTGTAGACCAAGCAGGAGACGACCGCAGCCAGGCCCGGGGGGTCCAGCGCGTCCCACGCCCCGGAGCGCAGGCACTCGGCGACGAGCAGGTCGGCCTCGGCGTAGACCCGCGCGAGGCGCCGCCCCTGGTCGGTGACTGTCTCGCCGTGCAGGTATCCAAGGGCGCCAAGCAGCGTGCAGACGCGGTCGAAGGTGCGGGCAATGCTGTTGGTCCTGGTCTCCACCCGTCGCTCCAGGCCCGTCGTCTCCCGCCGCAGCCGTTCGTACCGCTCGGCCCACCGCTGGTGGTCCTCCCGGTCGGAGCAGCCATGCACCGGGTGGGCCCGCAGCTCGCGGCGCAGCCGCGCTACCTCCGCATCCTCGCCGCCACCCTCAGCGCGACTCCCGCCGCGACCGCCCCGGGAGCGAGGACCCCGGCCACTGGTGGGAGGCAGATCCAGTGCTCGGAGCGAAGACAGCAGGTCGCGCCGTGAGGCCGGTACCCGGGCGTTGAAGGACTTGGGGACCTTGACCCGCCCGACCGGCTCGACCTCAGCCGGGAAGTCGAGCAGGGTGAGCCGCCGCACCTGGCCCGCGTCGGTGAGCACGACGAGCCGGCCCGAGTCGCGCAGGTCGATACCGGGGCTGAGCGTCACGGCGAGCCCGGCGCTCTTGCCCCTGGGGACGCGGACCACGTCGCCGATCCGCAGCCGCTCCACCGACGCCGACGCCTCGTCCCGGCGCCGGGCGGCTCCCTCCCGGGCGAGGGCCGCCTCCCGCTCGGACAGCCGCCGCCGCAGCTCGGCGTACTCCGTGGCCGATCCCAGGTGGCAGGTCATCGACTCGGCGTAGCCCTCGAGCGCGGACAGGTTTCGGCGGATCTGGCGGGCCAGCCCGACGACAGCGCGGTCGGCCTGGAACTGGGCGAACGAGGACTCGAGCAGCGCCCGGGCCCGCTCCCGCCCGACCGAGCCGACCAGGTTGACGGCCATGTTGTAGGAGGGGCGGAACGAGGAGCGCAGCGGATAGGTGCGGGTCGAGGCGAGGCCGGCCAGGCCCACCGGGTCGAGGCCGGACTGCCAGAGCACCACCGCGTGCCCCTCGACGTCGATGCCGCGCCGCCCCGCCCGCCCGGTCAGCTGGGTGTACTCCCCCGGCGTGATGTCGGCATGGGCCTCGCCGTTCCACTTCGTCAGCCGCTCGAGCACCACGGACCGGGCCGGCATGTTGATGCCGAGTGCGAGTGTCTCGGTGGCGAACACTGCCTTGACCAGCCCGGCGGCGAACAGCTCCTCGGTGACCTCCTTGAACCGGGGCAGCAGCCCGGCGTGATGGGCGGCGACCCCCCGCTCGAGGCCGTCCGCCCACTCCCAGTAGCCCAGGACCCGCAAGTCGGGCTCGGGGAGGTCGGCCGTGCGCTCCCGGACGTGCACCCGGACCCGGTCGCGCTCCTCGGGCGTGGTCAGTCGCAGCCCAGTCCGAAGGCAGGCCTGCACGGCGGCGTCACAGCCGGCGCGGCTGAAGATGAAGGTGATGGCGGGCAGCAACCCCTCGCGGTCGAGCCGGTCGATGACCTCCGGGCGCGATGGTGCCCACTGCCGGCGCGGGGGTCCTGTACGACCGCCGGCCGGCCCCCGACGCCCCGAGACGTGCTGCAGCCCGTGCCGCTCGCGGTCGCGCAGGCGCAGCAGCTCGGGGTTGACCGATCGCTCCAGCGCCGCCGACGGGCTGGTGACCGGGTCCGTGCCGTCGACGAACAGGTCGTAGAGCCGCGGCCCGGACAGCACGTGCTGCCACAGGGGCACGGGCCGGTGCTCCTCGACGACGACCCTCGTGTCACCCCGGACGGTGACCAGCCACTCGCCGAACTCCTCGGCGTTGCTGACGGTGGCGGACAGGGAGACCAGCCTGACCTCGGCCGGCAGGTGGATGATCACCTCTTCCCATACCGCACCCCGGAAGCGGTCGGCGAGGTAGTGCACCTCGTCCATCACCACGTGCGAGAGCCCGCGCAGCGCATCGGAGCCGGCGTAGAGCATGTTGCGCAGCACCTCGGTCGTCATGACGACGACGGGTGCGTTGCCGTTGCGGGCTGTGTCACCGGTCAGCAGCCCCACGTTGTCCTCGCCGTGCTGGGCGACGAGGTCGGTGTATTTCTGGTTCGACAGCGCCTTGATCGGCGTGGTGTAGAAGCACTTGGTGCCGCCCTGCAGGGCGAGCCAGACCGCGAACTCCCCCACCACAGTCTTGCCGGCGCCGGTGGGTGCGGCGAGGAGGACGCCGTGGCCCTCCGCGAGGGCCTCGCAGCCCTGACGCTGGAAGGGGTCGAGGCCGAAGGGATAGCCGGTTGCGAAGGCGTCGACAGCACCGGCGTCCACAGTGTCAGGCTATGGGGTCAGTCCCCGGGGAAGGTGGTCGCACCCGGCTGGTCGCTCAGGTGGTGTCGTCATGGCCGCGAGCTGCGCCGCTGCTGACACCCGCCCCTGCCGGCTGGTCCAGTCCGGACGGAGCGGGCGGCGGCTCGGGCAGCGGCGTGGGCTCGGGCAGCGGCGTGGGTGAGGTCTCGTCATCACCCAGCGCCGCCCACTCCGATGCCGCGTCCTGCCGCGCCCGGCGCCTGTCGTTCCAACGGGCGAACAGCACCGCGGCCTCGTACAGCAGGCACAGGGGGACGGCGAGCGCCAGCATCGTGATCGGATCCTGGGTCGGGGTCGCCACGCCCGCGAACGCGAACAGCAGGAAGATCGCCACCCGGCGGGAGGAGCGCAGCCGCGCGGACGAGAGCACCCCGGCCAGGTTGAGCAGCACGATCACGAGCGGGAACTCGAACGAGACACCGAAGATGATCAAAATCGTGGTGATGAACGACAGGTACTGGGTCACCTCGAGCAGGGCGACCACACCGTCCCCGCCGAAGCCGAGCAGCACGTCGAGCGCCGGCCGCAGCACCAGGTAGGCCACCGTGCTGCCCATGGCGAACAGCACCATCGACGCGAGGATGAAAGTCGTCGCCCAGCGCCGCTCGTGCTGGTGCAGCCCCGGCGTGATGAACCCCCACAGCTGGCTCAGCCAGATGGGAGAGGACAGCAGGACGCCGGCGATCAGCGAGACCTTCAGGCGGATGAAGAACGCGTCGGTCGGGTGCGTGAAGATCAGTTGGCAGCCGACCCCACCGGTGCGCCGCTGCGGCGGCAGGTCGCAGTAGGGCTGCCGGAGCAGGTGAAAAATGGGGTGGTAGGCGACAACGGCTACGACCAGGGTGACCACGATGAGCGCTACCAGCGAGACGAGCAGCCGGCGCCTGAGCTCCTGCAGGTGCTGGACCAGCGACATCCGGCTGTCCTCGACAGCACGAGGGCGACGGCGGCGAAGCGGGAGCCGGCGGGTGCGGACGCCCGGCGGTTGGTCGTTGCTCACTATCGTCTGACCGTTACCGGCCGGGCCCGGCTCGTGAGCGGGGCCGTCACGAGGGTCGCGAGCGTCGGGAACGGCGTCAGGAACGCGGGATGTCTGCCGCGTCGCGCGGCTCGCTGACCGGCACCGACGAGACCGCCGTGGGGGTCACAGGCACGACTGGGGCAGTGGCGGCGACCGGCGGAGCGGACGGCGCCGGAGCGGGTGACGGGACCACCGGCCCCGGTGCAGCAGCTGCCTCGACGGCTCGCGGGTGCTCGGCGTCACCGTCGTCATGCAGCCCGCGGGTCTCAGCCTTGAAGATGCGCAGGGAGCGCCCGAGCGAGCGGGTGGCGTCCGGCAGCCTCTTGTACCCGAAGAGCAGGACGAAGACGGCTGCGAGGATCAGCAGGTGCCATACGCTGAACTCACCCATGTCGGCCTCCCTGGTGCGTCGCCCTCGGCGGGGTCGCTGTGGCAGCGGCTGCTCGGATGTGCCTACTCCGATGTGGCTATTTAGATGGTACGCGTGAGGTAGTCGGCTGACCGTGGACCGCCGCGGGTGTCGGCCTCGAGCGCACCGACCCGATCACCGAGTCCGGCGGCATGATCGGCCAGCTCCGAGACGCGATGGCCGAAACGGGCTCTTCGCGGTGACAGGTGATTGATCTTGGTGGGGGTGTCGTAGCGGGCTGAGGGGCCCGCGGCCTTCGAGGGTGGTTGGTGTCGAATCACCCAGCCTCGAAGGGCCGCGAGCATGGAGCACGGT
>JAABUO010000224.1_pt1 | contig 143080 bp, 132 predicted proteins | sample 5559291 | NCBI WGS metagenome assembly JAABUO01 (sample SAMN10711878, study PRJNA513372) | rock metagenome | isolation source: Antarctica rocks | place: Antarctica: Victoria Land, Finger Mt sud
GTGGGGGGAGGGGGAGTAGATAAGCTTGAGGTGGGCTGGGGGAGAGGAGGGGAAGAAGAGGGAGTGGGTAAGCTTGCGATGGGTGGGGAGGAGAAGAGATTTGGGGGAGGATGATGTTTAGGATAGGAGGGAGGGGGGGGGGGAAAGGGGCTTGGGATGGGGTGGTGAGATCTATAGTAGAGAGACGGTAAGGGGGGTGGATAGGGAGTGAGTGAGAGGGCTTGGGACTAAGTGATAAGGGGGATGGGAAAGGGGCTTGGCTTGGGCTGGGGTGGTGAGGAGAGAGGTGGAGGGGGGGTGGTGAGGGTGTGGGTGGGTAGGAACGTAGGAACGTAGGGAGGGAGGGAGAGAGCGAGGCCAGAAGGTGGGTAGAAGGGTAGGGAGGTAGGTAGAGAAGTCTGTAGGTAAGTAGGTAGGCCGTGGGATTCTGGCGAGTGCGAACACCCCAGTCGCGGCGGTTTGGATCGGGGGTGTTGGGTTTCTGATGAGGTTTGATATGGACGTTCGGATTGGGGTTTGGGCTATCAATTCGTTCGCAGGTTGGTTTTGGTGGTGTGAATGGAGGAGGTGGGTGGTTTGGGATGTGAGGGTTGTGTGTATGTTATTATTTTCGATGGTGGGTTTGTTCGGAGGATGGGTTTATCCTGGATTTGGTGGCAAGGGTTGGTATGGAGAGTTGGGCGTTGGATTGGGTGTTGTGGTTGGGAGATGAGGGGATTGGTGGCCGGACGAGATGGAAGGATGGTGTGAGGAGAGGTGACTGTGTGCATATAGCGTTTTTGAGAAAGGGATGGTCAGTATAGGCGCGCGGTGCTTCTGTTATGAGAATTAGTTTGAACATCTTGATGCTTTTCTTCGTTTCCGATATCAGTATTCGTCTCGAACAAAGACCGACTATAAGATTGTAAGACAAATGGAGAAATCATTTCTTCCCCCCAGACCTACCTTTCTGAAAAGCCCCCAGGACTGCATCTTTAGCTCCACTCTGACCCTCAGACCCACGTCTCAAACATATAACTCCTTTCATCCAGCAAAAGAGTTCGGAAATACCCTGCTTAATTGTCAGGATATCCTACATCTCTCGTGGTCAGGAGCTGGCTAGCTGTTTGGCGCCCTCGGTGTGATGATTGCGGAAAGGAAAGGGGCACTGCGAGGGATCGAACGGAGGTGATTCCAGTGCTAATTGTGTAGATTGTGAAGGGGGAATCGGTCTTGCGACCACTGAGCCATTGTGTCCTTCGTATCCACGATTAGGGGGAAAGGTCCAATTTTGATATATATGGGGTGGATTATAGTTGGGAACGGCTTTGTGAAGGAGCATACGGTCGAGATGGATGGTAAATTAGGGATTGGAGTATGGAGGGTAGAGAGACGAGTACTTGGGGGTTGCTTTAAGAGAGTGTTGAACATGTAGGAGATTGTCCGCTGTCTTAACTAATACCGAGGCCGCAGCGGTATGTCTTATGACCAATCCTCTCCTCCAAGTCGCTACTGACGCGCAAGAAGGGCCATACTACTCTCGTTCCGGAGTTATCAAGATTTACATCAATATCTGATTCTATCCACCGATCTATAATCGACGAAGTTGTGACTCGCAGCGGCATATTATCTGATAACACTCAGCTCGATGATCGGACTTGTTGGCTAACAGTTCTCAACACAGCAGCATCCTCATATTGAGCTTTCAACATAGATAGGAGTTTCTCGTCCCATGATATTGCATTTGAGGTTCGTCTTTCACGGCCAGAGAGCATCGTTTCTCTTTACAAGCGCAACATTATATGGGAATACCGCTATGAGCGGATTCGATGCAGATCACTAGTCACTTCAAGAGCACATACAATCTTTAGGTTAGAAATTCTCTTTGGAAGATACCAAACTCCAAAACATTGATGTCTCTCTGGTCGCAAACACCCGGGGCGACGTTGTTGAGCCTGATTCGGCCTAGTCTGACTACTTTAGCGCGTTTTCCTGACTTGCGGAAAACGAAGACTTTGGGCGTTGTCATCACACATACAAACATCAGGAGGTTCAACGAATCCTTGAAGACCCAACAACGAACTTTTCAGAGGATATCGGGGCACGAGCAGTAGATTCCGGCGGCTAGAGCTTTACGTCTAAGCACAAGGCATACTATAAATGCTAGATACGTCGTACCTCGAACGGAAAAAGGCGAATGTCGATGCCTTGTGGTTTGTTACTATTGCGGATCGAATCAAATGTACGAGGCAACATTGATGAGCCTCTCTAAAGACGACACGACAGTGCGAGACAATGGCTTCATTCGAGGGGCTCTACCTCGCCGATACGCAGACGGGGCCTCGAGGACTTTTTTACCAAAAATGTTTGGCCCAACTTTTGTTCCTCTACCCTGAATGTTGGCTATGGTCTGAGTGACATGGTGGTCTACCTTGACCGCTTAAGGACGTCGCTTAGGAGATACATCAATAACGTCTCTCGACTACGCTCTACCTTAGGAAATACTCTGTCCATCTGTTCTGGCGAAATTCGACGTTGTGCAGAAGCGGAACTTTTACCGTCAATATCGATAACAGAGGGGCCATGCTTCCGTGTTCATGACCTCAGAAGCTGACACGTCGGTTCCTAAGCCACCGAACGACAATGTATCTCCGAGCTTTGCAGTCCGTTCAAGACTGTCTACTACCGCCCTTCCTGAGTAATCTCTCAGTCTCTTCTTGGGATCAGCTTGTTGCCACTGCCACCATAACCTATCCAGTTGCGCATGGTGGAGAAAGAAGAGGGGATCTAGTGCACCTTTTATCAGTACCCTCGATAGGAATGGCCAGAGGAAGAGATACCTTGGGGCGCTGTCGGGACCGAGAAATCGCCGTGTATAGTAAAAGGTATTGCCAAATGTGGCCCTTCTTCCAAACGACTGCTGAACTCATCGTAGGTCGAGGCGTTGAACACTTCTTGCATGGCCTCAGGCCGAATTCGTTGAGCATATCTGGTAAGATTTTCCGCACTTGGGAAGCTTCTCGAAAGACAGTGAGGTATGTGCATCGGACCAATGAAGGGAAGCTTGAGCCTCGAGAATACATCCGTCTGTCACGCAGAAGCCACGAAAGCCGGGAGAGTCGCTCTTATTACCGTTACCACCAAAACCCAACTCTGCATCCCAGACAGGAGCGCGAGTGACGTTCTCCCAATCCAGGTTCCAGTTCCAGTATCTATCGTGTTTCCAGGGATCAGCGTTTCTCTCTGCGCACCCTATCTGGAAGATCACATACGTAAGATGGCCCTTGTAGCCGCATTGTTGCTGCACAGTCGTTTCGTAGATGTACAAGAAGCGACGGTGCCAGGCTAGAAATGATGCAGTGTAATGCGCTGTTGCGCATATCAGTCCACTCGGAGTATCATTGCTGGATCGGGGCTTACCGTCCTCGCCGGTCCGAGTGTGAAAGTACGGGAAATCGTCGTAAAGGGTTTGATTGAGCCCCAATCTGGACGGTCGTTCCCTTAAGCAGCTGACAGCCCGCAAATATTCCCGTTTCTCTTCCCTGTTCAGATCACGCCATTCAAGCCGCACGGCTAGAGATTCACAAGGTCTAGCAGAGGTACTTGTTGTTCGTGTACAACATGAAACCGCGAGGACAACAACTGCCACGCCTAGACAGATTGCCATAACAGCAATGAAACTCGAAGTCACAACGCGACGGGTGGCACGCTGCCATGTCGCCTTTTCCTTATCCTCGAGATCTTCGCTAGCGGATTCAGACGTTGGGAGTCTGGTGTAGTCCTTGTTAGACATACTGGGTGAAATTTTGAGCGCCTTCGTCGGTCCTGGATCGGGTTACGATAACTCGCTCGAGGAGTGTGTACAGTGAAGCCTTCCTCTGGCACCAAAGCAAGGACGATGGGTATGAGTCTCATGGGCGGGATGGTGTATTTTTGAAGGAAGCAGGGCTGCAGAGAAGTTGCGCACGCCAGGTACACCATTTAAGATTCAGCTGCGCCCATATCCTCTTACGCTTACGAAGGAATTCAACGCAAATGCAAGTCCGGCAGCCAATACAGGGGCTGCCCACGCTGTTTTGCAAGCTGCCAGCCACTCATGTCAATACACACTAGGCAGGTATGCCACGAGGACGGGAAGAATTGACACAGTTCCAGTACGTCCTACTCTGTTCAGCGATTCTTTCAGCACTGAAAGCCAGATGGCATTTCGATGCCTGCATCTCTCGTGACAATTTCTACTTTCTCTACTCCGAAGGATGGCTGTGTAATACATCGCTGGCCAAAAATCCACTAAGATCAAAAACCCTCGAATCCTCCGCCCAATTCTTCAACTACTCGTAATCTCGACATTGCCTGCGAAAACCCCAACCCAAAATTCCCTCCACCTGAGAACCTGCTGGTTCGATGGTTGAGTCAGCCGAGCACATCAGACTTTGTCGCAAATACTCAAAACAGTGCTTTGTGTGTTCACTGCGATTCCGTCCGAAGTCAAAGTCTTCCAGCTCGCCATACTCGGCGGTGGAGTAATAAGCCCTTCGTAACGTGTACTAAAACCATGAGTACAGTTCATAACTAAGTATGCTGTGAAGGTTTCTTACCAGACAATAAAGCTGGTGGAAAACACCCGCGACGGAGAAGTTCGGAGCCAGTATCGGATCCTTGATGTAGCCCAAACCATCTAAGGGTTGTTCAGATCTCTCTATGGCAAGAATGGAGATACTAATTACTTGGAAGCAGTGAATCCCAATGTGGTTCCGCGCCATTTGAGGTCGGAGGTGCTTGTGCAAAGCTACTATCATAGAGAAAGGTCTCGTAAGATGAGCCAATTGGTACTATAAGTCTCTTGTCAACGCGGCTTCGTTCTGGCCATGATTTTCGAACCTTGTGGGACAACGTCATCTGGTCGTGATACAAGATCTTGGGTCGATGGATGATTTCTACCGACAGCGAAACCAACGGAACCAAAGATCAAGGAAAGCAGTATCAAGCCAGTGTAGTCAAGGATTTGCTTGCGCCATAACGAGGTAGTAAAGTCGGATCCTTTCTCCTCCTCAGGCGCTTCATGTAGGTACGCATCTTGCGATATTCGTGTGTATCTTCCTGACCAAAGCTTAAGTACAAACATACTCGAACCTGGTCTCGTAGATGCGAACAAACAGTAGACTCTAGTATGCCAGTACGAAGACTTGGGATTCGCCCATTCACGCAGGTGGAGGTCAGTACAAGAGAAAGGACTCATTGCGACCCAAATTCGTCATGCCACGCAGCGTACTTTACAGCCGGTTCCACCCGGCTGAAAAGATCCTGCGACAGTCTAGGCTGTGGAAGAAAGGGCGCCACCACCAGCGTCCCAGAATAGTGGTGGATCAATGTGTGAGTGGAGCTCTGTTGATCGATCAACATGGTACTGACTCGAGAGTCTGCCTCACTCATCTGCCAGAAATGATTGGTGGCAGGACTACGGGTCTTGCCGCAGTCCAAAAGTCCGAGCCGCATAAGCCCAATCCTCCAGACATATCGATGACTGAAATTGCGTTATTTGGTCGAACGGCTGCAGAGGCTACGATCTTGCGTCCTCCACTAGCCGAAACAGGTCGCCCCTGGAGGAAATGCCAGTGGCATTGAAAGCGTATGCTGATCACACGCACGAAGGTATCAGCCCAGCTTGCGCAGCTCGGGTGCAAGACAATGGCCTGCCTATCAATGTATGCGCCCTGCAAAGAGAACCCACAATTTCAATGTCCGGTCATCACATGCAATGTCGACAGTCGCATTAGATCTGATATATGAGGGTCCTCTCTATCGGAGCTTTAATGGTATCGGGCAATATTTCAGCACGCTTCACCCAGTAGCCCCAGCATCCAGGCAGCACGCCTACGTACCATCGCTTGCTCCTCCTTGTAGGATCAGCTCGCGCGTATAGCAGGTCAGCCGTCTATGGGATAAGATAGCTTCAGTAAAAATCCACTACTCATCTCCTACATTCGTTTATCTAGAGTATTCTGGCTGGGTAGTGACTGATTTACGATCTGTCCCAATATGCCTCCTAGCAGGATCGCTAAGCTTGCAGCGCTCGGTCAGAGCAACACAGATATAGTTGATCGCTATTTGCGAGAACATGATCTGCCATCTCCGACTTTTGAGGAGAATGGCCCAGTCGACTTCGGAATTGAATCCAAAGATCTCCAAAACGCTCGCACCATGGCCATAGACGCCAGCATGGAATTGCACGAGCTTCTTCTCGGACCAGCAATGTGCCTTCGCCCTGTGGTCAGTTTCTTCCTACATGAGTGGAGCTACTCGTGCTTACGAACTTTTCCACAGTTGAATGGGACAAGCTTGCAAGCAATTCATAAATATGACCTCCCCTCGAAGGTGCCTTTGCATGGAGAAATCTCTTTTCCTAAATTAGCCGGCAAATGCAATCTCTACGAACCTGATTTGCGCCGTATCTTACGTTTTGCAATAATATACCATCGTGTCTTTCAGGAGCGAAACGCTGGCTTTGTTACACACTCTGCTGCATCGAAGCGATTGGTCGATTTCCCTCTCGCAATGGACGCCCTCGGTGCTCCATTCGACGAGGCTTGGCAGGGTTTTGCGCATGTTGGTCGAAGAATTCCCGTCAATATGCTGACTGGGGAAGCTGATCTTGTCTAGACAGTCGAGGCCATGGAAAAATTCAAGGGTCACGAACCCAGCCAAACGGTTAGCAAAGCGCAGTAGTCACAATTAACTGAATTTGACCGTGATTAGGGATGGACCGTGGCACAAAAGACTGATCGACCGAGCTGGGAATACTATGCCGCCCACCCAGCGATGGCCAAACGGTTCGCGGGCGCCATGGCCACTTTCGCCGATGCGCCAGGTATATCTCCGACCTTGCTTGCTAAGAACTATCCGTGGGCCAGCCTAAGCGGTGGCTCTGGACTCGTTGTTGACGTTGGCGGCTCGAAAGTAAACATCAGCGCTGTCATTGCTCAGTCTGTACCAGAACTTCGCTTTGTGGTCCAAGATCTTCCCGGGGCGAAGCTCGATGCCAAGAAGACCCTTCCTCAGGATGTCGCAGAACGGATTGAATTCATGGATCATGATTTCTTCCACGATCAGCCCGTGAACGCTGACGCGTTCCTTTTCCGAACGATCTTCCACAACTGGCCTGATGACTATGTGGTCAAGATCCTAAGGGCCATGATTCCGGGCCTCAAGCACAGTGGCAAGATCATCATCAACGATTATCTCATTCCGGAGCCCAATACGATGTCTCTCATGGAAGAGCGAACAATCAGGTATGTGGTAGCGGATCACTGTGCAGCAAATATAGCTGAACTAGCCAGGGAAATGGACATGATCATGCTGACGTTGTTCAATTCGCGGGATCGAGAGCGACATGAATGGGTTCGACTCTTCGGGCAAACTGATCCGCGTTTCAGAGATGTCAAGGCTTGGGTTCCGGACGGGTCCGTTCTCGCCATCATCGAAGCGACATGGAGCGAATAGCTTGGCTTTACGACAAGCATGACTGCCGTACTTGAATCGGCTTTCAGAGCAAGTAACATTACAGCTATTGTAGTGAATAGTGCCAAGGACCGTGTCACGAAGAACATTTTGGCATTCAGTGCCAGTATTGCTCCTCTGCATTCAAACTATACGGCTGAATGACTCACTATCAAACAAGTTCTTCAGCAATAGCTCGATGGACAAGAGTGTGATTCATACTGAACAATCTAAAGCGATGGCTTAAGAAGTCGTTGATACATTTGTGACTTTGCTTGACCCTCCACAAAAGTACTCACGCCAACAATGGTAAGAGTACGATCGAATGGATGCCACCGATAGCAGGACAGACACCGGCGCACCCAGACCCCAAACCACGGACCATCCGCTCTTCCCCCCCTCTATCGCCTAGTAGCCATCTCAGATCTGCGTGATATCAACATTGTCAGGAGACAAAGTGCTTGCAGCTGCGGTCCATCAGCCCACACACCGACATCGACTTCACAGCAGTGGCGGACTCACTCTTGTCTTCTGCTGGGAACATGTTGGGTTGTTTTGCTGCGGGCAAGGCCATGGCTGTGGCAAGGAGAGCGAAGAGGATGATAGTGAAGGTAGGCTTCATCGTTGTGCAGGAACGTCGAGCTTTCGCTTGGGGTGGAATTTTGGTCTGGAGTTTTGCTTTAGATGATGGATGTAGAAGAGTGGGCTACGAATGTCGAGTGGGCTGGAAACAGGAGGTGGACGAGGAACAGGAGTGATGATGAGTGGGATCTGGGAAAAGGGGCTCGGGGACGTTGGAACGAGGCGTCGACGAGGCTTGCATCTCCGGGACATTTCCCAGGGCACTGGTGGACTCGAAGGATCTTGGTTGTAGCGTATTCGGCCTGGGTATGTTTCAATCGAGTGGAGCTGTAAGGTAGGGCCTCGCATTGCCAGTCCGAGAAGGTCTCTGACATGCATCGATTTGCTAATCGAACACCTACGATAGCTGTGGCCTGCGAATCCTACGGCGCTCCTTCTCCATCCCGGGAAATCCTTTCAGCTCATGTTCCAGACCGACGTCATCTAATGATTCTCATCAGGCGGCACGGCTCGAATCCACACTTAGGGGTGCCTGTCAGCCTGTGTGGTGGCATTATAGCTCGACCCAAGAAATTCTTTTTTTTCCGACGCTCGGTCTAGGATGTTTAATCCTAGTCAATGAGGTGTCCAAGTCTCCACACTCTTTGAAAATATTCCTGCATGTAGCGTTACTTGCCGCCATTCTCACCGTCTTTTGCATGAAAGCATCGTAGCGTATGCCCTCTGTTCGTGCAGGATTCGCATGCACTGTGCTTATACATACATGTGCAATGGAAGAGCCGGAGATGGAAAGCCTTTGCATTTCCGCCGCCGTTTTGAAGCCGGGGGCTGGTAGAGATTAGGACTTTTCGTATCACGGACCCCATTACAATAGGCTCCAGGGATCCCTTCAATACGCTAGTAGAAGCACCTGTAAACCAGATGCGTAGACATCGAGCGATCAGCCTGTGGTCACACCTGCTTTGCATGCTAATACCAATGGCGATTGCTCTATATGCCGACGTCTCGTAAGCTGCATGTAATGAGCATAATTCTAGATGCTGGACGAGCTCCGTCGGGGTATCTCATACTTTATCGATGTTCTATCAGGCTATCCAGGCACATTTGCCGCTTGAGTCTCGTTTCAACCTTTGAAGCTCTCCTTCTATTGCCAGTCGGGTGACGATCTGATTGCCAATGTAGCCTCCCCATAGTATTCCATATGTTGATATTCAGAAAGCTACCTCGTAAGTTAAGTACTATGTGTGTGAAGCGGCCTACATGATATCTGTCATGAGCAGCAGAAAATTAGCGTCGTGCCACTGCTTGCATCGCCGGCTATGACATATATACAATGTGTGCTTGGGCCGCAGGAGGCATAGCGACAGTCTGCTTCAAAAGCTAGTCACACGGGGACTAATGGGACTGCCACCACGCCGCCAAACTCCCCTCTACCTAAGCGGCTGGGGTAAAGGAGCAAAAGAAGAGGGTGGGTGGGTCAAAGAGATGCAAAAAGATAAGGATGAGGAACCAGGCAATCGCCGTACTAAAAGAGTATGCAGGCGACCCGATACTCCAACCGCTTGATTTGCCGTCTTTTGGCACTAGCCCCCCTGTCATGGAGGGCTCTACTCTGGAGTCTGTTGATACCTCCTTGACGACCAGCTATGTTTCTTTCGCATACATGCGATGGTGCCTCAAGCATTTCTAATAGCATACATTCCATCAACGTTAGACGTTGAGTAGATGATTCCCAGTTCGTGCTCCAGTTGTGACTCTGCTCAACATGGCCCAGGAAGATTCTGTTATGCAGCTTTTCAAGATCAAGTCGACGCATGTAGGCTACATCAAACCCACGATGCCGTCGTCACCGTCGTCACAGAATCCGAAATGATCCCCGAGAGGTACGTCTTCGATTATGTCTCTGTAGCAGGCTGTATTCTCCGTCGCATAGGCGCGAAGTTGGCTCCAATCGCGACATCGGTGCAGCTGGCCATTTCCCGCTGTCTTGTCGCCAAATGTGTACAAAGGGGTGTTGTCCGCGTTACAGACTACAGACAGCCAACCATTAGAAGAAACGTCCTGAGTCTCCCGAGACCAGGGGACGTTTGCATACCTGCCGTAGAACGTCAAAGCAGTGCTCGGTATGGGACAAATGATAAGTATACGGTCGTCTTTCCACGGCCTCCCAGAATGCTTGCCGTATTATACGCTGGCTGTGGTCAGAGACCGTAAGGCGTGATTCAGGATAATACCCACTAGACAATGTAGTTGATGATAAGCCTCTAGTAGGTATACTTCCTTGCTGTGATCGCTCGGTAGATACATGGATACTGGTCATTGATTCTCGTCTGCTCGTTGATGGTCGATGGCAACGAAGTCGTGTGAAGGCAATATTTTGTCCTATAGAGGGTCACTCATGGTATGATTCTGCCCCTTGGGACTGTAGGCTTTATATTATCATAGCTTCGCCCAAAGTGTATCTATTTCGCTGGTCTTGGCTAAGTATATAGTAAGATTTTGATGGTGTGACGTTGTCCTTTGAAGCACTGATCGTAGGGTTTTGGTAGCTCAATCTGACTCGATTTCCTAAGTGATAGAAGCCACAACGATATATTTGCGACGACAACAAGTGGTATTAATGCACATTTAAAGATATGGTAAGTAGAAGACGAGGAATTTCTTGCTTGTTGGCCCTCGAGAACTTCAAGCGTTGTCTTATCGTTAGTGGATAGCGGTAAATATTTAGCAGCTATGACACTTCGAGCCATCAATGCTTTGATGTCTACTATTAACTGATGGTAGTAGATGAAGTTGGGCTACGTGAACAAAACAAGCGTACTCGGGGGTAGGCGTATTTTTCATCATCTCAAGTATCTCCGCCGTCTCTGCCCGTTTCTACGTTCGACGAACCAAGGCAGGTTATGGACTCGATGACTGGCTTTGTATTGCAGCACTGGTAAGACGCTTCGTTGCATTCGTTCATTAGGTTCGGGCTGAAGTCTTGCAGGTGCTTGTCATCGCAGAATGTTGCATCATGATCATAGGTAAACCGAAAGCGTTCAGTCCCAGTGCACTAGGACTCTGTTAACGGAATTAATTCAGGATCGGCTACCAACAGCGTTGGCGCACATGCGCCTCCGGATCTCGGTGCTGGTGTGGTGAGCTATGCCGGTCATGATCAAATAACGATTGAAGAGGTTAGGAGAATATGTGTATCCGATGGTGCACTGTTAATGTATTGTTCGTGCTCTAGCTCGAATTTCCCTTTGATCTCATGCAGATGGTTACGCTCATGACCTTGAAACTTTCCTTGCTTTTCTTCTACCGACGCGTGTTCCGTGGCAGATTCTTTGACGTTGCAAGCTGGACTCTTATCGGATTCGTAATTGCATGGGCCAACGAATTCTTCATCGCAATACTTGCAGCGTGCGGCAAATTCATCAGAGCGAATTTTTCGACCCTTGGAGCGCTCAAGGAAGACTGCGTCAATACTTTTGTTGTTCTTGTCTGCCTCGCGGTATTCGATGTCTTTGTCGACTTGGGGATCATGATATTGCCTATGCCCTCGGTAGGAACTCTTGCTGCGTGACCCGTTCAGGCTAGCTGCTGAAAGTATATCAAGATATGGGCATTGCAAATGCCTGTTAAGCGGAAGATAGCTGTTACGCTCACCTTCTTGGTGGGAGCATTGTACGGGTAACAGTCCAGTTCTCGCATACGCTGGCTGATGCTCCATAGGGCTATCGCTTGCGGTGCGACCCGGATGGCGATCTTTGCCGAAATACTTGACCCGTCATGTAAGCGGACTGAGCTCAAAAGGAATGGGGCGCTGATCTCGACAGTATTCTCCAAGACATCCGTGGCCGGCGTTTCGACGACTGACACTACAGGTAAGATCGTGGTGAAATTCATACACATACGAACTCGCTTACTTGTGATAGGCGTTGTTAGCATACTGATGTTCTGGGACATGCTCGAAATGGGTGTGGCAATGGTTGCTGTGTGTCTGCCTACACTTCGAGCACTCTTTCAAGGCTGGTCTCCGGAATCGATCATTCGCACGTTTCGCTCTGCACTTTCCCTGGGATCTTCCGCTTCGAAAGAGAGATCATACCGCTCGTCATCAAACAAACGCCACAAAAGGGGGGAGTCGGAGGCCTCCTTGGCCGACGTTGGGGCTTGGGGTGTGCTCGGAGATGAGGGTCGACACCAAGCATATGCCATGGGGCAAGTGCATGCTCAGAAAGGCGAACAAGCTCGAGTGCCCGTTGGATCGATAACGGTCGACAAAAATCTAACCCAGACTGTAGACTCTCGGGGGGAGTCGGAGAGAATGCCTAAACCAGGGATTACCCTTCGCGTGTGAAGAGGACTTGTTGAGAGGAGCTTGTGGTCTCACAGTTGAGCGAGTGTATTATCAACGTAGCTTGCACTCTGTTACCAAGCATTTCGGGTTGTCGCCGATACAGTCATGTTCTCACGCCAGAAGCCATGAACCTAGAGCCAGGCTATTGTTTAGGAAGGTCTCAGCGCTCCACTTTTTTCGTACCTAACAACGATGATGTCCAGGGTCAGCCAAGAATCCATGCATCTCGAACACCTGAAATTCCTCCGCCCAATTTATAAGCTCATCGTAACTTCTACACCCTCTTCGAAAGCCCCAGCCCAAGAAGCCCGTCTGACGCTTCTCTGCAGGCTCAAGTGTTGAGTCAGCAGAGCACGTGATACTCTGCCGTAGATACTCGAAGCAGTGGACAGTATGATTGCTACGATCCAGTCCGAAATCGAAATCTTCACCACCTGTTCTGTTTGAGAAGTATGCGCGTCGCAGGGTATACTGATACATAGAATGTCAGCGCCGCTCTATTCAAGGTACTGCAACCGCACAGGAGACAGTGAAGCTGGTGAAACGAGCCTATGACGGCAAGAGCTGGTCCCGACAATGGGTTGTTCTCGACCAAAGCCTGGTCCATCTCCCATACTTAGTGACCTAGCTAACCGCCACGTATGCAGAATGTACTTGGCATCCAAGCGTCTCAAATAGGTTCGGTTGTGCCCTGCGTAGGAGGAGCTGTAAAGCTTTTGTTGAAGTTGAAGATCTGGACACTGTGCTTGATAAGCACTTAGGATACGTGAATAGTATGCGAAGGGCAGGTGAGAAGGACACTCAACTCGCCTTGAGGGACAATATCATGGTCTTGGACAGCAACTCTGCGATTGAGCATGACGACGACCCCTGAACCATACCCTGCGAGGCCTGATGATAGAGCCACCGCAAGAATGATAGTGAGAAGTGCTGGACCTGAGGACCGCAACGTCAACCTACTTAGATGTCCCGAGGCGCAGCTCTGTTCTGGCTTCGTTAGCTCACTGGCATCCACAGCGTCTTCGCAAATAGCGACTTGCTGGACACCATTGGGAGATTATGATACAACCTTTCTTTCCATGCCGAAAGCGAGAGAATGCTGGCGGATTTCCAGATCACAAACGTCATCTGCGTATGTGGAGCGGTTAATTTACTGGGACCGCTCTCGGAACGCTGTATCCTAAAGAAGGCTTGCAATTACCAGACAGCCTTGTACTGTCGTTTCAACAGCACCTAAATGCAGATCAGACGTAGCAATGTCCGTGTGGAGTGCAACATTCTCCACATCATTCTTCCCACAGCTGTGCTAATAGGATGTAAAGCCATGTGCGTCAGAGAAGAGCATGAGTTCCGGTGCCAGTGGAGGAGTTCGCGTGATTGCCTCGAATTCTGACAACACCTGCGAAGGGACCATCTTGAGGAATTCTAGGATCGGCCTCTTTAGCATCCCTGGCCAACATGTACCATCACTCCTACAATGCAAAAGTCCTCATCAGTGTCCCTAGAAGCTCATAATGACTCCACCTATATGCCACTAGAGAGCAAATATGTGGACCACGAACTCGAAGACAGCTTTTGGAAAATTAAGTTCACTCGAATACGGCCTGCAAAGCTTGGATGTATAGCTCTTCTCTTGATTCTTCTCGTCACCAATATTGTGACTATTGTATACTTCTCGTCTCAGGATCACAAACAAGAGTCCATTCCTCGAGGCTATGGTGAGGGCCAGCCAAGAACAGAAACCTTGGTTCATGCCCTGGATGGAAACCATAAACGGCTCACTGGGGGGACGTGAGAAGGTCCTGTTACTACCGAAGCTGGACAGCCGCCTGCTTGCTAAGCGAATGTACTCCTAGACCATTCACCCAGTATTCTGAAGCGGTTTCTCTTGGTCATGAGGTTTGGAATGCACGAATATTTCTTACTAGATAGTTGTCAATGAACCTTGCAAAACCTACCAGCAGCAAGCTTGAAAAGATGCACAAAACCTCATGGTCGAACGTGTAGTGACCTGTGATCGCGTGGTGCCCTTCGATCAGACCACGACTGTCATTCCTCGACTAGTGTGCTTTGGCTGTCACAACAGGAAAAATAATCATGGCACACTTTCAATAGCAGAAATGCCATGAGATGATGGTAATTATGTCAGCACACTCGAAATTGTTCAATCGTCCGGCACCATTCAAGTGCGGTGTTGGTTTTAGTCTCAATACCTGTAGCACAGTAGATCAGACTCTGTGCTCGTGAGTTCCAGCACTTTGATATCAGAGGCCAAGACCCTCATGGGTATCTTGTCCTCCAGGAAAGCCTTGTCGCTGGAATCGGTCGCTGCCTGGCCTATAGACTTCTTAGCCCTTTTAGCAAGATCAATCAGCTGCCACCGCCACCACATCCTATCCAATTGTGTATGATGAAGGAAAAAGACTAGGTCTGGAAACGAGATCAACCCGTATCTCATCTGTCTTGAGTCAGAGCTTTGCTTACCGAACGGTGCAGTGTGTAGAGAAAGGTCCCCATTGATGCTCCTAGGGATAGCAACATGAGGTTCATGCTTCAAGCATAGATTGATACTGCTGTAATCTGGCGAAAGCAGCAACTCCATCACTCTCTCGGGTTTTAGCTCTTGGCGGAGTTCTTCGTGGTTCTCTTCGAAACCCCTCAGCAAGCAAAGCGGCTCGTAAATGTCTTCGAGATAGGGTATTTCAAGATTGGCGAAAGGGCCTTCGGTGACGCAATGGGCCTTGAAAACCGGAGAGCCAACTCCTACATTACCGCTTCCCCGAAAGCCAGTCTTGATGTCCCGGAGCGGCGACATGGTCACATACTCCCAGTCAAGCGTCCAATCCCAGTACGTCGAATGACCCTGACAACCACACTGCTTCTTCAACGTACGCTCGTAGGTGTGGAATAAGTAGCGATGCCAGGCGGGGAATGGAGCTGCGTCATGCGAGTATTCGCCAAAAATTCTTGTGAACCCAGGGGAAATCATCACAGAGAGTCTGATTCAACTGCAGTTTCAAAGGCAAAGTCTTTGGGCATTTGACGGATTGTATGTCATCTCTCTTCCCATCCTCATCTGCGCGATTGAGTCTTCCCCACTGCTCCAATGCTGGGTCTTACGATCCTTGTTTCGAATCACGAACTGCTCCCGCTGGTGTCGAAATGACATCCAGTTGACCATATCCTATGGCTGTGAGGTCTCAACTCCCCAGCGGAAGAGAAAATCAAGTCCTCATATACAATATGGGCAAGAAGCATCGACTAGATGATGGAACTCAGAAAGCAGTCAAGCCCGCAGGAAATGTCGAAGAGATTAGAACACCCACTACGGCGGAAAGTGACGGGGCAAAGGTCAGAGAAAAGGCCTTGGGACCCCTTTCTGTACTGCCTAGTCCGCAGGCATCCGGAGGATGACTTAGAGCAGTCATATCGATACATCGAAAGCGTGGTCGTCAGTATGATACGACCCATAGCACCCATCAAAGAAAGGAGTAGAGGTGCGACGCAAAAATCTTACCTGGTCATGCACTCAAATCAATAAAAACCCAGTGCACGCTTGGAATTGCAAGCGAAATCGCGGGTCAGCAAAAGCCAGCAAAATCTGCAAATACCGGGCAGACTGTTCCACCAGCGATTGTACAAGTCGATCTCGCTCTGTAGTAGCACTAAAGAAGAGTATAGAGACATCTAGTCGAAACAAGCCTCACCTCTGTCAAGACCGATTCGACGATCTTAGTAATGTTCTAACAAGATCTTTGCAGCACGAGTCGGATGTCTATATCGCAAGATGGTTGTTTGATATGAGATTGATTGACCACAGCTGGCGATACGAGATCGCTTGGATTTGGTGAGGTTTGTCTGGATGCTCCTTCGGTTTGATCGCCAATCCCAGGGAGCAACCATGTTCGACCTCTCCTACCCGGGCGTACAGCCCACGGTCTCCGCCACATGATGCTTTAATCCGTCCGTGTACATGAAGAAGCCCGTCTCCACTTTCCAAGTTGATTTCGTGGGACCACGGTATCATGGATTTAAGAATCCGAATATTTCAACATCAAAACGTGCGTTCCTGTCATTCTCAAAACCCTTGAGTCATGCAATCAGCTCCCGTAGTATGTCCGTTGGCCCTTTTTTGGCCCATCGGCCGTTCCCTCCTCCGGCGGCAATCTCAACATAACCCACTGCCTCGATCTCTTCCTCGCCTTCTCCCTCAGCTCCTCATCTGCTCCAGATCCTAACTTGATCCCCTCAGCATCAGCTCCCGTATCAGCCGCACACTCCCCCAGCACCTCGAACCCAATCGCCTCATATGCTCTCACCCCTTCATCGATGCTCGTATCCAACCACACAGGCGTCGCCCTCCCTCCCGCCCCCCTCTCCCTCTCCCACCAGCGCTCAATCGTCCAGTCGAGCAGCCTCCTCGCTGGCGCCTTGCCCTCCCACTGCGGATTCCGCACGCACCCGTGGCACATGACCAGGTTCGCCTCATCGCCTCCCGCGACGTTCCGCGCCTTCAGACCTTCGGAGATCATCCATCCGACGTTCCCTTCATAGGTCACGGCGACGCGCCACATCCCGCGGAGGCCGAGCCCGAGAAGCGCGGGGAGCAGCCCAGAGTGCCATGCAACCAGCGGCTCAAACCATGAGGGGCGGGCGTGGGGCGGGAGGAGCAGGACGATAGCGGCGATGGAGTTGGAGGGCGAGGTGTTGAAGATTTGGTGGTCTGATGCAGAGGAGGGGGATGAAGGGCCGGGGTACGTGGCGGATGAGGTGTAGGCTAGGGTTACGGCGCCGGAGTGCGCGCGTACTAATCGAAACCAGGAACGGTAGAAAGCGAGGCGACGAGCTTGGAGGCGTGTGAGGAGGGAGGCAGTGCTGAATATGAGATCTAATGCTGAGGTCAAGCATTGAAACCAGTTGTGGTTCCTGGATAAGGTGTCAACAGAGTCGTGAGACGTCATGGGTAGGGCTAGGGGCCTAAATTAAATGGCCAAAGTAAACGTGGGACGACTTACCAAATTGGGAGGAAGGCGTTGTACATGATGCGGGCGAGCTCGTCGTCCTCAGCGGGGTCTGCGTCCCGAAAGAGTAGATCACCGTCCATGCCAGACAATCCTTTTTTCTAGGCTGATCGGTACAGTCAGATACTAGGGGACTAAGGTCGACAGCACACAGGTGGAGCTAACAAAGTCGAAAAAAGGGGACAGATAAGAAAATTCATTGTAATCAGACTTCCCGAGTGCCTTGATGCCTCTTGTGGTCTTTGTGAGTTCAAGGTGACGCTTGCGAAGAATCCTGCTGCACTTCTTCACTCAAATGAGATCTTCCAAAGGAAATGCGGCTGATATGATCCCTGCGCGGATTCAAGCGCTCGATCTCTGGGCAAAACTTCACTGTACCCTATCGCCTTCATTTCAACGAATCGAGGAATAGGACTCAATACATTCGAGAGCTGGAAAGATCCTTTGATGATTAATATCTGGAGGGGGAATTAAGAGTTGTCTCCAACGCGAACGACCCCTGTCTAGAGCTACCATAAACGCAAGAGCCTTGGCAACCGGCGAGCCTCAATTGATTTCGGAGTACCTCCGTATTTCTAATAGTGATGCGCGGCCGTCACTTACCGCAACATTTACTAGCGATAAATTATCGTTATTGACGAGAAATCAAAATCCTCATTTACGGCCAGTGACGCACTAGCAGGGAGGTTACTATTAATAGTATATCTGATGCTTGACGACAATAAATAATAACTAAATCTGAAGGTTTATTGCTACCAACGAAGCATCTAAAGACAATATAGTATCTAGAGAAGAAAAAGAAGAGATTTCAAAGCTTTCAATATGTTTTTAGTGAAGATTTAGTTGTTTCTTAGCAAAATCTCGAAGATGCATTGTCAATTGCATATTTGTCAAGCAGACTTTAATAGAAATAAATCAAAAGCATAAGAATAGCGAGAAATCTCTCTCTTTTTTGTGTAAACATTGTCGAAAAACACGAAGAAACAACTAATATTTCAACAAATATATATGTATAATTTTGAGATAACTACTAAAACAATTATAAGCTATAAAATATTTATTTTGTATAGATTGATCGTTGGGTCGAGTTTCGATTCCAACTTTAGAAATCGACTTGACTTGACAATTTCAACATTAGAAATCGACTTAAAACTCAATTTGATTTCTATTATTTTAGAATTAACTCGACTCGACTCGACTCGATTTTTGATTTTAATATTAGGAATCGAATCGAATTGTCAAGAAATCAAAAATAACATTATTATTCTAAGATTTTCTATTTTTAGATATACGTTATTATAATTTTGAATTTTTCGCCAAAACGTTAAGTAGTATGCTTCAACACAAGAGCTACGTTTGTTTATATTATCTTAAAATAGCTTGCTTAGACTAGTTGTTGCTTGCATTACTCTTTTGCATTATTTTTTTATTCTTGAATTACTTTTTCGAACTATTAAAGAATATTGTTATATTATATTTGTATTTTTGTTTACAAAATGTCGAACTTGTTACGCTAGTACTTTCGTAAAAGATATTAGAGAGAGTTATATTATTGGAGAGATTTGTAGACGTCTTCAAGCAATGCAAGCAATTACTTAATAACAAGAATTACAACTATAGACAATCTTATGTTCAAAAAATCTTTATAGATAATTTATTGAATCAAAGTAACAATAAGTAAACACTTAAGATAAATTAAATACAATTTATAAGAGAGTCGCGTTCCAAAGCTACATTGTTATGTTGCTAGACTCGTCTCTCGAACGCGCAAAGACAACATTCCTAGTATATATGTGTAATAAATGATATCGCGTTCGTCAAGTCGCAATTACTATGATCTTTTGACTTAATGAGTTCTAAGCATCTATTATCTTAGAAACGTTATAGAGTAATCGCGATCTAACGAGTGCAAAGATTAAAATCCCCAAGTTGTAAATTCGATTCGTGAGATGTTCGCCAAGTCTTAGGATTTTCGATCGTACTTACAAGATTGTCTCGTTCTTGAGAACCTATTTATAGTATTAATGAATTAGAAAAGATGTGTCGCGAACGTAGTTCGACCTAGTTTTCTTTTAACTTATTCTCGCGAACGTGGATTTAGAGAGGAAGATAATTGTTATGTCATCGAGTTCGCCCCTCGAACGCGCAGAGGCAACACTCCTAGTATATATGTGTAATAGGTGGTATCGCGCTCGTTAAATCGCGATTACTATGATCTTTTGGCTCGATAGATCCTGAGCATCTATTACCCTAGGGGCGTTACATATATATCTAATTTATTATTTAAGATTCAAGATGTTTAAGATGTTTAAGATCTTAATTACTTTAATTATCTTAATCTTGAATTTAAAGTATAAAAGAGTCAATTTATCTTAATTATCTTAATTTTGTTAATAGATCTTCTTTTTCTAATTATCTTGTAAAGAGCGATGCGCGACGAATAGTACTTATTAGCATACAACTTATAACACTATTTTCTCTCTTTAAGAAAAATTGTCTCGAAATTATTTATTCTTTCTTATTATGTTAATCAAGTTAATTATTGAACAACATTGCAATTTCGTTGCTAATTGTTGCTATAAGTACGTTCTTCTTACAATGCGTTCTTGTCGAACTTGCGTCTTATTTGACGTATCTTATTAAGTAAATAAGAAATATCTTAAGTGTAAAAAATGTTATCGAAAGAATTAAAAATATAATTTGGCTTCTAATTATTAGAAAATAAATAAAGCTATCTAGAAGACTAAAAAGCTAAATAATAAAATAATAGAATTGCGTCTAAAAATTGCGCAAAAGACGAAACAAAGAAAATATTAACTTTGTTGTTTGAAAGATATAAGTAATGCAAAGTCGAAAAATATCTTAAAGATTAAGAAGAGTAAAAAAGAGATTAAATATATTGAAGAGACGTTCGAAGTTCTATTCGATATTATTATCGATTTTTTATTGTTTACTCTTTTGTTTTCTAATGCTTTGTTAACTCTTATAAGTAATTTTGTCATTAACAAAATTGTCGCAACTTGTTAAAGCATTTCTTTAGATTCTTGAATAACTTTTACATATTTTCGAAGATAAAATATCTTTTTTACTTAATAAGATATTTTTGATATTTTTGTTGTAAAATTTTCTCAATCTTATATTATTTCTTTTTTTGTAAATAAAAATAAAATGTGTCTTGTAAAAACGTAATTAAATTTGCTAATTTCAACAATAAAATATAAAATATTAAAAATACTTTGACGTTTTTAAGTAAATTAAGTTTGTAATTGACTAGTTTCTTTGTTTTCTTAACAAGAAACAATTCGAATTTAACATAATTTAATTTCTTGTTTAACTTTCTTGTTTTAAGATTTTTTGTAAAAAGATATATTTTATTTCTTTTCTTTAGTTGAGATATTGTTTTTCGTTTTTTGTTCTAATACTTAATTAACTTTTTCTATATCTTTAAGATATTATTGTGTATCTTCTTTAGTGTTGTTACTCTCTCGATAACTAACTAAGTTAATAAATGCTTTTGCTCTTTCTTGAAGAGATTAAATTCTTTATTATAGTTAACAAAGAATAAAGTTATCTTAGTAATATTCAAAATCTTTGCATTTAATGTCAATTAAATTATAGATAAAAGTAATACTCAATTGCTATAAATATTATTGACGTAATATCTTAAATATTGCTTTAGACTTTAATTTGTTCGCTCTATTTAATTATTTGTAATCGAATAATAGACAATAAACATTCTAAGTCTTGTTTCTAACATCGATAGAAATATCTTTCAATAGTTAGACGTAAAGAGCTTGTCTTTGTTACTAGTTAATTCTTTAAATATATTGTAATATTGTATAAATTGATTTAATACAATGTATTTTAGTTGTTTTGCTATAAACTTCTTCTTGCATACTAGATTGATCGCGTCGATTTAAGAAATCGACAATTTAATTCGATTTCAAACTTAAAATCGAAAATCGAATCGAAAAATCAAATTGAATTGTCAAGACTTAGTATTAGTATAAAGAAATTCTAAAATAAATAGTAAAAAATTATATTCTATTTTATAATTTTATAATATAAGATTATCTAATAATGCATTATAATAATGTATTTGAGCTATTTAAATAATTAGAATCAAATTATTGACTTAACTTTTTTAGTCAAAGAGTTTAACAATCTTGTTCTACATAGTTTTGTCAAAGATTGTAAAAAAAATAATTATTGTATTTTAAGAAGAATTTGAATTCTCGATTTTTTAACTCGCGATAACAATAACACAATATCTACGATAAAATTAATAAGAGCACAATAATGCTCTTAATAACGTTATTATAAATGTTGTGTTACTATTATTAAAAGTTGAAATGCTCTATTATTAAGCTATCAAGACTTTAATATTTGAGCATACTTTATTTAAAAATATATAGAGAACTAATAACTCTAAAGCAATAGCATAATTCTTAAAAAGTCAAATACATTACTTAAAAAATTAATTCGAATTATCAAGACATTAGTTTTATTATAAATTATAATTAATTTGTTTAAAATCTTAATTATATATTTTAGATTTAATAATGTAATATAGTAATGCAATATAATAATGCATTATAATAATGCATTATAATATTAATTTGTAATAATAAATTCTTTAAGTTAAGTATATAAAATTATTAGTTTAAAATCTTAATAATCTTGTTTGTTGTACTATTATTTTAAATAGTTTAATTCGAATTGCTTTTAATTTTGTTATTATCTTTATTGTTGCAATCTTAATCTTTATTGTTTGCATTTTTTTTTCGCTATTATTATTAACATTAGTAGCTTTATAGTAATTATAACTTAACGTTTTAGCATTTTCTTAAATTATATATCGAATTTCTTAATTATTATTATTCTTTTTAACAATGTCGTCAAAATTCTCTATCTTGATATCGATAGAATTAGAAATTTTTCTCTCTTTTGAGTTTTTTGATAACGCAAATTCCTCAACAAAGCTATTATACAAATTGAAAGAATTAAAGTTATTAGCTCTCTTCAAGTTATTTAAATTATTATAGTAAATAACTCGTTGTTAAATAATCTTTACAATTAATTATATAAATGTTAAGAAACTTTTATTAATATTAAATTTATTGTCAATACTTAATTGCAATATTAATTAGCTTAAGTGTAAAAAACAAGTAATATATTTAAGTAATATATATATTTTGAAAGAAAGACGTTATTATTACATTTGTATTTTTATGTATTGCTTGCGTTTCTTAAGTAATTCTAAGTTATTTTATTTTTTCGATTGCAAACTTCTTTTTTGCTTTTTGTCTAAGTTGATTTTTAAAACATTGTGCTATTAAGTTATTAACATTGTGTGTTTTATTGCATTATCTAAATACATTATTATAAATATCTTAATTAATTCGATATTTGTCAATTTTATTTTTAATATTGTTCTTTATAACTTTACAATTCAATTAAGAAGCTTTTATTTAAATAAATGTTTTACGCAACTTCTTAACGCGAATCAAAATAATCTTGCGATCGTTACTTCGTTTTCGATATAGCTTTTTTTTATTTTTATTTTATTCTTAAACGCGATTGCAACTTACGATGCTTTTTAAATTAATTAATAGTAATTTTATTGTTTATGCGATTTCTTAGCTTAGTTTACTAGTAATGCATATAGATAATGCAATCGTACATTAAATTATAAGTATATCTTAATATTTAATAAAGTATTATAAGATTTAAAATGTAAAAGAGTTTCAAAGATTAATAAGATTATAAATAAGATATTGAGAGATAATTTTACAAACTAAAGTAAAAATTATATGCGTCAAGATTAGAGTTATCTCTTACTTCTACTTTTATTTACTTTGAACTTTTTACTTAATACAATTATTATCTCTTTACATTAACATTTATTTGATTTTATTAATAAGTAATGCAAGTTTATCTACGTTAACTTCTTTATCGTTTATTTTACGTAATTTAGTTGTTAATCGTTAATTTAAGCTTCTATTTTTACGCGATTTTTAACGCAATTTTTGACGCATCTCTATCGATAAAAGCTCTAAAAATTATCGCGCTTTTCTTTATAACTTCTTACGTACATATCAATTTATTTTAATTAATATTATTATTTTTAATAACTTGCATAAAGTAAACAAGTAATATATACGAATAATACAATACGTTTTGTTTATAGTTAACAAGCTTAATTTGCTAGTTCGAAAGTTTGCTTCGAAGCTCTCTCGCAATAAGATAATTTCTCGTAATTAATTTAAACAAAACAAAATAAATAATAATAAAGACAAGAGTGTCGAAGACAAGAATATTAAAGAAAAGAGTGTTTGTAATGTTAACGTAGATAAAGTAATACAAATAGATAATATATTTTCAACTAATATGCTAATATTTTGCGATAAAGAGAGCGAAAATAGAAGTTTAAAACTATCGCACTTCGAAAGATTAAAAAATATTAAAAGTTTATCGACTTTCTTATTTTTAAACGCTTATTTTAATGTTTAATTTGTAAAATACTATATAACGAGATCTAGAATTACGATTGTTAAGAGAATAAATATCGCATTTAAGATTTGATCTTACATCGACAATTCGGGATAATTCTCTAGGGGCTCTATTAGCGATCTAGGACTCCTAAGGTTGTTGTGTCAATGTTTTAGCCCTAAAGTCACATTAGTAGATTCGATTGACCTCGAGCCAATAGGGCCAAAATTTGGGAAATAGATTAAGACACACATTACTCGTGCAATGCCAAGAGCACTACTTGCACGTTGCCAAGACTCGCGAACGCAATTTACGAGCGCGCAATTTACGAGCGCACAATTAATTACGCGCAATCAATTACGCGTAGTTAATTACGCGCAATTAATTGCGCATTGTAGAGAATGCTTTTGCTCGAACATCTTCCTCGCGTAGAAATCTCACGAATCGTTCAATTTTGTCACTTAAATTACTATAGTGTAAGCGAGTGACAAGCGAAGATCTAATCGAAGTGCTACGAGAGTTCGTGCGCATCTCGAACATCAAAATTATACTTTTTGTTAAGTCTTTTTTGACCTCTCAAATGCAAGCTTCTCGTCGTCTCTCGAACGCTCCTAGGGCTGACCTCGAGTTACACGAGCCATCTTAGCATCTTGAAATTGAAGAGTCGATTCCTCGAATTGTTGATGTAGATGCATTTCAAGAAATCGCAAAAGCGTTTATGTGCATCTTTTTCTTTAATAAGTGTATTATCTTGTTGCATTATTATTGCGACTATAAGATTTAATTAAATTAACATTTTACTCTATATAGATTCGAATCTTGCGACAATTTACGTCAAATGCGTAATAAATTAGTTTAAGAACTGTTAATTTATTAAGCATTTAATAAAGCAATTCGATCTTTTCTAATAGTAGAAATTCTAGAGTAATTCTATGTTTTTTTCTTAAACAATTATAATATGTTCTTTGTGCTAGTTGTAAGTCAAATCTTCGAAATTCAATTATTAATAACTTTTTTCTAGTAATTAAAGTTATTAAATGTATTATTTTTTTGCATTATTAATAAGAAGACTTGTTTGTTTATATTGTAATTGTAGATATAATATCTTCAATAATATAATATATTTATTAATAAATTTAATTTAGAACGATCTTAAACTTTATTCGAAAAAAATTCTTTTCTCTATTTATTGCTTAATTATTATTTTTTTCTTTGCAATATATGTTTTACGATTTAATAACAATCTTCTTTAAGTCTAAATTTATAATACAATTATAGTACTTAATTATTATAATTTGTTCGATTGTTTACAAACTTATTTAAAATCGATTTTATTAATATATTTTTCGAACAAGACTAAAAGTTTGTTTAATATTTATTAATAACATTAAATATAAAAGTATATCTTAAGTTATTTGCGTTAGCTTAGAAAAGTTCGAAGCGTTGTCTCTTTAATACTTCCAAATTAAATATTTATTTTTTATAATATTAATTCGAAGATATCGATTGTCTTTATCTTAAGTCGAACGAGAACATTAAAATTATCGAAGTAAAAATTTCGTAATAATCGCAATAAATTACAAAAGTATTAGTAGAAAATTATATACATTATTATATTGTATTGTCTTTTTAACAAAATTTGCTTTTTGTGCTTTTACTCTTAAACTAGCAATTAAATTGTAATAATATTGAAAATAGATTTTTAATTCAATTTTGTATTTTGTTTTATAGTTAATAGCATTATTATTATTTTTCTTATTTTATATCTTGTAAAAACTTAATTTTTGCGTAAAATTCAAAATATTAATAAGATTATATAATGTGTTATTAAGTTCTTTTGTCTTCGAATAATATTTTGCAAGCTTTGTTAAAACTTTATTGCAAACTCTTGTTATAATTTTTGTTAAAAAATAAATATTAATTTCACTTGTTTTTTTTAGATGTTCGAGATAATTAAATATCGCATCGAATATTCGAAATTTTAAATAAATGTCTATATTAGTTGTTTGTAAAACTATAAGAGTGCATTCGTAAAAAAATTTAATATATTGTTAATAAATAAAATTAATTGTTACTTGCTTTTGTTTAATCTAATTTGTTGTATTTTTTGATCTTAAGAGTATTTTTTTACTTAAAGATTAATAAAATTGCGTAATTAATATGTATAACAAAGCATTAAATAAATAGAGTTTCAACAAATACAAATATCTTGTATTAGTTTTTATAATTTTTTTTTTCTCGATTTGCTTTTAAAAGACTTTAAAGCGAAGCAAACGTTAAACTAAGTTATTAATAGCAATTGTAAAAGCGCAAATCTAAATAAAATTTAGCAAATACATTATTTTTTTGCATTATTATAAAAAAAAATATCTTTTTAATTATAACAAATAAGTTTGTACTTCTTGCAATATTTTAAATTTGTGTATTCTTTAATTGTACAATAATATTGTTAATTATTGCTTTTAATTCTAAAATCGCAATAAAATTTTAAGTTATTAAATTAATAATATAAGTTAAACAAAAAATAAAGTTTTACTATTTGTTTTATTGAAATTCTTGTCGATTTAGAGCTCTTTCGAGTTCGTCTTTTAGAGTATTATTATTGCTCGCGTTATTAATAACAATATTAAGAAGTTTGTCTTTAATCTTAAAAAATTTCAAGATCTTTATAAGCTTTAACATTAATTAACAATCTTTATATTCGATATTAAGAGAAATAAATTTAATAAGATATTCGCGAAATTGAAAAGCAATATTAACTCAATATATTAACATTTCTAAGTAGACAACTTTTTAAGAACTAGATTATGCATTTAAAGCAATAGAGATACACTAAACATCTTTAAGATTTATTTTAATTTTCTTACAAATTTGATCGAAATTCAAAAGAATTATTTTTGATAATTTCGTACAATCTAGAAGTACTAGCTTTGATTAAAGCATTTTTAATAGCTTTCGAAAATAAAAATTATTAATAATTCGAAAAGATAAATTTAAATTAATAAAAGTTTTGCATAGATAATTTTCTTAATTTTCTTAAACAAAGAAGAACGACAAATTGATATAATTTTTTTTCTAATAATATGTTAGTTTTGCATTATTTATTTGCATTATTAATTGTAATTTACGCAATTAAAGACTAGATCAATTGCGATTTACGATCTAGATCTTTTTCGTTTTAAGCAAAAAGTAAATTGAAAATGTTTTTTTATATTTGTTGTGCTTAAATAATTGTAAGCAATAGAATAATTTAAAAGCTTGTAACAACTTTTGCAAATAATCTTAAAAAAATTCTTTACAATTGAAGCTACTTGAACAAATTTATTTTAAAGCTTAAATTGTGTTTTTGTATTAATCTTTTTTGCTTAATATAAATTAACAAGTCTTGATTAAGTTTTGTTTAAAATACTCTTGTTAATTGCAATCTATAATTATTATTTTTGAAATTAAATGTTAGTATTTAAACTTTATTCGATATATTTGTTTCTCTCTCTTAATATAAGCAACAAAAAATTGTTTCTAATTTTGTTTAATGCTTTATAAAGAATTTATTTTCTATTGTCGAAAATAAAATTGAGAAAACTTTAATTAAATTGACTCGCAAATTTATTAAAATATAAACTACTAAATAGCGAGTTGCGCAAGATAGATTTGCAAGAATTATTTTCGATTAAAGATAGTAATTGATTAAAAGCTCTTAAAGAATTAAATATGTTGCAAACAAAAGTAATAGAAACAATGTCTTTAAATAATGTATAAAGAATCTCTTCGAAATAAAAGAGTAATACAAAATAATAATACAAGTAACAATTAAATTAAGCAAATTATTATAGAATAAAGTGTAATTATAACTCAAAAATGTTAAGAGAATCTCTTTAGAATAGAAGAGTAATGCAAAATAGTAATGCAAGCAACAATTAATTCAAGTAGATTATTATATAACAATATAAACAAGTTTAATTGTAATCTCGAAGTATATTAAACTATACTCTAGTCAAAATTTCAAAGTTATAATAACATAAGTCTAAAAATAGTAATTCTTAACATAATAATGTAATTTTCGATTTTTTAACAATTCGATTCGAGTTAATTTTAAAATAATTGAAATTAAATCGATTTTCGATTTAATTTCTAAAGTTGAATTGTTAATTCAAGTCGATTTTAGAAGTTGAAATCGAAAATCGAATCGACAATTAATCTATTGCATACAATAATATATAAATACTTAATAAGTTTGTTAATTATTACTAGTATCAAATTATATTTGTCTTTAATTGCTAGATTTGTTAACTTAAGCAACTTAATAATAAAGTTTATTATAACTTTATTTTATAACAATTTAGATAATTTCTAATATTGAATTTCGCTATAGCTCGCATATATGTTATGTTTGTTCTACTAATAACTAAGATATTGTTTAATATATGCTTCGACAACTTGTTTTATTTAAAAAAAAAATGTTAGTGTAAAAACTAAAGAGTTTTGATTACTTTTAAATGTCTTTGCAATAATTTATTATAATGTTTCTTTATATGTTTGTCGATTTTATCAATAAATATTTGAAGTTTTTCTTTCTTTATTGAAAACTCTTTTTTATTGTTTCTAAGTATTCGTAAGATAGCATTTAGTTTGTATTTGTTTGCTAATAATAATTTGTTTTTGTTAATCTTAAGTATATTATAATTAAACAATTTTTTTGTTTTTATATAATTATTTTTTCTATTAAGTGCGTTTGCTTTGTTGTTATCTTTGTCTAATATATATTATATTTTAAACTTGTACTATTTAAGTTGCTTTAATTATTACATTTATCTTTTGTTAAGCTATTTAATAATAATAAAATATAGAAGATTCTTATAATTTGTAAGAATTGTAAGTTTTAATAATTCTTTAATATATATTCTTTATAATTTTAGAGAAGTTACAATAGCAAATAGTTTTTTGTTATAAATATTATAATTTTGTTCGATTAACAAGAGTTTTCTTAAGAAATATATTACTAAATATTATATATTTTTATGCTCTTAATTAAAGCATATATCGATAGCTAGATTTAATACGTTAATTTTAATTTTGCTTAACAATTATAAATTGTATATTTTTAATACTAGTTTTTTTAAATATTTTAGCTTAAGATCTTGAAATAATTTCTTTTTTGTTAGTTTTTATATTTATAACGTTTTCTTCTTTGTAAAATTTGTTAATAACATTGTATTAACAAAGTAGTTTTTAATAAATTTCTTGTTGTAATTTATAAAATCTAGAAAGAATTAAATTTTTTTAAAGTTAATAGATAATTTTTATTCTTTAGTTGCTTGTAGCTTTTTAAGATTTATGCGTACTTTATATTATTTAATAACAAATTTAAGAAAATTAATTTCTTTTTAATAAAACTTGCATTTCTTTAATTTAAAATATAGATTTTTTTTATCTAAACATTCTAGTATTTTAAAAACATAATTTATATATTTCTTTAAAATATTTAAGTAAATTATAATGTTGTTCAAGTATATTATAACAAATTGATCTAGATATTGTCGTAATATATTATTAATTATTTTCTAATATATTGTTAAGACGTTCGTAAGTTCGAACGATATTATTGTATATTTATATAATTTATATTATATACGAAAAGCTATTTTTTTATTTTTTTATATTTTTATTCTAATCTAGTTGTACGCTTCTTGTAAGTTTAATTTAATAAAATACTTTGCTTTAAATAATTGATCTTAAAGCTCGTTAATATTGAATAATAAATATCGATTTTTTATCGTAATATTGTTTAGTTTTTAATAATCGATATATAAACAAAAGATTTCGTTCTTCTTAAATACAAAAAGAATCGAATATTCTATCTATAATTGAAATTATTTTATAATTTTTTTTGGTTTTTTGTCAAATATTCGCGAAGTGTTTCTAGCTTTTTTTTGAATAAAATATATATAAATTTAAACGTAAATTGCTTGTTTAGTTCAAATTTAATTTCGTAATTTTACAATTAATATTTAGATAAAATCTTGATTGTTTTTTTTTCTAGAATAAATGCTTCTAATTGTTGTATATTCGTAATATATATTTTAGCGATTTTCTCGCTATATTAAATAGTTTAGAACTCTTAAAAGATTCGTAATTTTTTTTACTTATTTTAACTTTATAATCTAGTTAACCTTTGTTAATATTTGTTGAGTTAAACTTTATTAAATTGTTTTTTTGCGAAGATGCAAACTTGTTACTTGCAATCGAATTTTAATTTAATCTTTTATCTATTATCGAACGTTATCGATGCGTAGATTGAATGTAAATTGCGTAATTATATTGCGCAAATTTAAGTACTTGTATATTCTAGTTAACTTCTAGATTGTGTTGCTTTAATTAAGACGTTTTTAAAACAATATTGTAAATAATTATTTCTACTATATTAAAGATTAGTTTCTCGTAATATTGTTAAATAGCTATCGATAATAATTTTGTTTCTTTATTTACTTTTTTATTTTTTGCGAATAATAAATTTTTATCTACAATTATTAGATTGTAAGCGTTAAACTTCTTTTAAATAAAGTACTTTTTTCTCTTTACAAAAACTTTAATTATAAAATTACTTGTTACATTAAAATCGATTATTGCTATAAGTCGACAATTGTTAATCTTAATTAATATAATAAAATATTATGCGTACGCTATTAAGTTTAGTTGCTATTGTTAAGCTAATATATTGCATTTTTTAATATGCTCTTTATTAAAGAATTTGAACTTTTTTTTACTTTTATATTGTAACTTTTGTTTCAAACATCTATCTACGCTAAGCTTTCTTTTGTTGCTAAATTGTTAACTTTAACTTTCTAGAAAATCAATTAATTTTGTTCTTTTTTTCTAGATATATCTAGTATAAGTTGTTGTAACAAGTTGTTCAATTAAGACTTGCATATATTATAAAATTTAATTGTTCTATAATAATGTTAAGTATGTTTTTTTTTGTAATAATATTGTTTTTTAATTTTTTTCCCCATTTGTTTACAATCTTCGATAAGTTAATCTTAAAATAATTTGTAATATCTTTTATGCATTCGTGAAAGTCTTTTTAATTATACTCTTTATTTAAGTTAATAATTAAGCTATAAAATTTAATAGTTTTCTAAAGTATTTAATTAACTTCTTGCGTAAATGCAAGTGTCTTGCTTAATAATATTTTATCAAGAACTTTTTATAATTAATTTAGATTCTTTATCAAATAGTAATTGTTATTTAGATTGATTGTTAAGTCGAGATTCGATATTAATCTTTTGACTTAACTCGAATACTTGATATCAATCTTTTAATTCGACTCGATATTAAGTTCGAGTCGAAATTCGATTCGATATATCGACTCGAATTGTTAAGCAATCGAAAATGTCGTTATAATGTCAAGAATTTCTATTTTTGAATCTATTATATTATAAGTTTCCTAAGACTTATACGCAACGAACCAAATAATATTTATGTTTATTATGTTCTCGCTATTTGCATTATCTTATTGCATTATTATGCACTTTTCCAAGTAAATGTGTTTACTAAAATGCTATGTAAACATGCACTTTTTCAAGCAAATGTGTTCACTAAAATGTTGTTTAAATAAACGCATTTTTGTTTTCAAGATAGTCGTTATATATATATCAAAGAATTTAAATGCATTACTTGATTGCATTACTATAGAATATTTCGAGTAAAAAATTATAAGATTCAATACATATTTTATGTCTACAAAATCTATTATTAAATAATTTCTTGTCTTGACAAGTCGAGTCGATACTTCGATTTGAATACTCGATATTAATATCGTAATCTAGCTCGAATATTCGATATTAATCTCTTAACTTAACTCGAATACTCGAGTTAAACTTTCTAACCTAGATCGAGTCTTAACGAATTAAAATCTTGATTCGAACTCGATAACTTAAATCGACGCGATCAATCTATTGTTATTTAATTTAGTCTTAAAAATGTTTTTCTTTGTATTAATTTGCTTTCTAATATTATTCTAGCTATCAAGTATTTCTTTTAACATAATATTAATTTGTTAACAATTTATTAAGTTTTGTAATTAACAATCTCTTGCAAAGTAACTTAATTTATTATATAAATAGCACATTTTTCAAAATTTGTTATTTTGCTATTCTTTAGAATTCTTTTCTTTGCGTTGTTAAGTAAAATTCAATTTTATAGATGCAAGCTTACAATAATTTGAATTATTGTACTTCTAATTAGAACGAGATTCTTCTTAATAATATTTGATCGTTAATTTAAAAAAGATTTTTGCTCTTTTATAAAATTAATTGTATTGCTTTTTTATAGTTCTTTTATATAGTTTGTTGTCGAAATCGATAACTATTTCGATAAGATTAAATATATCGCTAATAAATTTGTTATTGCGCATAATTTTATTCTTAAAATTGTTTTTAAAATCTTGTCGAAACATTGTTATAAGTGCAACATTATTTTATTTAATAAGATTAATATATTTTTAAAATCTTGTTGCGTAGTTTGCTACAAAGATTTGTTAAATTAAGTGCTAAATTACTCTTTTTGCGATTTATTTCTCGTTAAATGTTTCGAAGATTCTTCGAAGCTCTTTTTTGAAATTGTTGAAGTTTGTAAATATTACACAAGAATTTTTGTTATAGTTTTTTAAATATTTGCGTAAATTTAACTTGAGTTAATATTAAACTCTTTCTTTGAGAAATGTTAATGCGAAAATTATCTTTTGATTCGCTAAAACAAAATAGAAGATAAAATAAGTATTTACTTGCATAAATTAGTTCTCTAGATCGATATAATCTTTATAATAGACGTCAAGTTTGTTAATTCTTATTTTGTCGTTTTTACTAAACGTTGATCGATATAATGTTGTTAAGCTAGTGTTTAAGATAGAGATGCGTTAATTTAATACAAACATTCTTAGAGTATTCAAAGTGTTACGCTAGTACTTTCGTAAAAAATATTAAAGAGAGTTATGCTATCGAAGAAATTTGTAGACGTCTTTAGAGTTTAGACAATGCAAGCAATTACTTGATAACAAGAATTGCAACTATAGACAATCTTATGTTTAAGAAATCTTTATAGATAATTTATTGAATCAAAGTAACAATAAGTAAAGACTTAAGATAAGTTGAACACAATTTATAAAAAAGTCGCGTTCGAAAGCTATATATCTTTTTATTATTTGAGATTTAAGATGTTTAAGATGTTTAAGATGTTAATTATTTTAATTATCTTAATCTCGAATTCAAGATATAAAAGAATCAAGTTATCTTAATTACTTTGATTTTGTCGATAGATCTTTTCTTTCTAATTATCTTGTAAAGAGCAATGCGCAATAAATAGTAGTTATTAGCACGCGACTTGTAACACTTCAATCGAGTTATATTTCAAATTTTAATATTCAAAATGCGTACAAACTCTTGTAGCACTTCGATTATATCTTTACTTGCTACTTGTTAATATTATAGTAATTTAAGTAATAGAATCGAACAATTTGTAAGATCTTTACGCAAGAGTAATATATATATAGTAATATTTAGTGTAATCATTGGATCGAATTTCAACCCGATTGGATTAACTCTAAACTAATCGCGAGAAACCGAAAATATCACGTGAGAGCGTCAAGATTCGATTTCTCGATTTTTTTTTGGAATCGAATTGCTTAAAATAGTAACTTTTCGACTAAGCTAAACTTATTATAGTAATAAGCTAGCTTCTTTAAGCAATTTAATTCTATTTAATTTCTTGACAATTCGATTCGATTTCAAATTTGGAATCGAATATCGAATCAACGATCAATCTAGTTGACTCGCCCAACCCTAACCCTGGGGTCAGGCAAATTTCCTAGCCTAACAGAATGGGACGAGCGAAGAATGTGCGTCGAGTGTTTAACTCAATCTACCCAATTACGTGACGTCACGTGACGCGCTAATCATATGCAATTAGCGTGAATCCTGGGCTAGCCTAGTTGGGTTAGCGTGAACCCTAGACTAGCTCAATCGAGTTAGCGCATAGATTAGATTAGATTAGATAAGATAAGATAAGATAAGATAAGATAAGATAAGATAAGATAAGATAAGATAAGATAAGATAAGATAAGCGAATGTTAACGCGACGAAGTTAGCTTAAGTTCTTGACATTGACTCGACGAAACTCGACCCTAAGGTCGAGTTCGCGTCTTAACCCTGACCCAACCCTACGAGGTCCAAGAGAATGAATCGAGTTAAGAAAAAAGTGTTCGACTCGACTCAACGATTACACTAGTAATATTTCTATTGTATGCAATATTAACATGCTTATATATAATATAATTAATTATTATATTTGTAGATTTTATATAGATAATATATACAAATAAGTTCTAAGGATTTGCGTTTACTTAGATTAATTGCAAATAGCTTAACAATATTATTATTAATATTAAAGTTAGTTTTAATCTTAGAATATATTCGAAGATTTCTACGCAACTATTTTTTGATCTCTAAATAATTCGAAGCAAATATTGTAAATTCTAGATCTCTTAATCTAGAGTAGATTTTAAGTAATTTTGCGTAATTTCTAGTTTTGTCGATAATAGTTCTACTTCTTTATTAATTGTTGCAATAATATACTAATTATTTAAGTTAAGATAATAAGTAGTGTAACTATTAAGTTAAGTTAAAGATAAAAGTTTTCGTCAAATTCAATCTATTAAACTCTATAGAATTAAACTAAATTTAGATTGCAAACTCGAGTATAGAGTTAAATTGTATTAAATTAATATTAAGAACTAGAAATTAACTTTGTTATATTACATTTTGCTTAGATTCTCTTATCTTATCTTACGCTAACTATATCGAGCTAGCGCATTATATATTATTAAATTGATATAATTAGAATAAATTCTATGCTAGTCTAATCGAGCTAACGCGCAAGTAATTAAGTAAATTAAGCTAAATACTCAATATATTAGAGTTAAAGTTGTAATAGCTAGTATATAGTAGTAATTGGCAAGAATACTAGCTATATAGAACTAAGTATATATAGAAAACAAGTATAAGTACTATAAGTGTTAACTCGCTAGCTACTAATTGTAGTATATTCGAGACTAGAGAGCAAAGATTTAAAGAAGCAAAGTTTGTCTAGTCTAGAATTGTAACACAATTTACTTTCTATATTTAATCTATTCGATTAAGTTAACTACTCTAGCTCAATTATAAGATTTGAGTTAGATAGACTAATTTACTTTGCGAAACAAATTGAATTAATCTAGATTTAACTTATTTTAACTTGTTTATAAGTTAGATTAGAAGCAAGTTTTGTCTCTAAAGATTTAATTTAAAATATGCGAATTAAATTCAAAATTTGCACAAATTCAAATTTTGGAACAAAAGAATTTCCGAATTCAAATTTGTTACTTATTTTGTATAGAGCTTGACGTCAAAAATCTACGCAAATCTATTTCTAGCAATCTTTCTATTTACGTAGATCGCGATTTTTTATCTAAGAATCTACTCGAGATAAGTTTTCTAACTAAAATTTAATCTAGGACAAATTCTCTAGAGACAGAACTTGCTCTAATTTAATCTGTTCTACAATATAGATTAATTTAATCGAATTAAAATTCAACTTAACAATTATGTTAATAATAAGTTGTTAAACGTATATTAATTATTTGCTTGTTAAATTGATTGTTTCAAGAGTAAATAGTATTGCTCTTTGTATTACAACAAGATATAAATATCACTTATATCTTGTTCGCATAAGAATAATTTGTACAAGAAAGAAATAGTTGTAGATACAACTTGATCTTCTTCTATCTAGTTATTATATAATCTAGATATACTTAATTAGATTCTAATATCTATTATTGCTTGTATATAAGTTGCAATATTCTCTTAATATTCTCGAGATTGTTTTTAGAAATAATAATTAAGTAATTGTAGACTTCGATTTACTTCGATTCAACTAGCATGTCTTAGTAGATAGCATCTTATCTACTAGATCGACTCAAATTCCTAAATATCTAAATAATTCTCTATATTATATTTATGTCTACAATATTACTACTATATCTTTAGAGTTTTATTATATGTCGAAGCATTGTTATAATATAGCTATTAAAGTCTTTTGCAAAGAGAATTATACTAATATTACAAAATATATTAAGTATTTCGAGATAGATCGAAGAGTTCTTAACAATTGTTTAAACAAATATATCTTTTTAATTAACTTCTAAATTATATTGCTTTAATTAAGATATTCTTAGAACAATATTATAAATAGTTATTTCTACTATATTAAAGATTAGTTTCTTGTAATATTGTTAAATAGCTATTAATAGTAATTTTCTTTCTCTATTTACTTTTTTATTCTTTGCAAATAATAAGTTTTTATCTATAACTACTAGATTGTAAATATTAGACTTTTTTTAAGTAAAATATTCTTTTCTTTTTACAAGAGCTTTAATTATAAAATTATCTATTGTATTAAAATCAACTATTACTATAAATCGATATTTATTAATCTTAACTAATATAATAAAATATTATGCATATATTGTTAAGTTTAGTTGCTATTATTAAGCTAATATATTATATTTCTCTAATATATTTTTTATTAAAAAATTTGAACTTTTCTTTACTTTTATGTTGTAATTTTTGTTTCGAATATTTGTTTGTACTAAGCTTTCTTCTATTACTAAATTATTAACTTTAATTTTTTAAAAAATTAGTTAACTTTGTTTTTTTCTTCTAGATAAGTTTAGTATAAGTTGTTATAACAAGTTGTTTAACTAAGATTTGTATATATTGTAAGATTCAACTATTTTATAATAATATTAAATATATTCTTTTCTATAATAATATTATTTTCTAGCTTTTTCTTGCATTTGTTTATAATCTTCAATAAGCTAACTAAAGTCTTAAGATAATCTGTAATATTTTCTATATATTTATAAAAGTTCTTTCAATTATATTTTTTGTTTAAATCGATAATTAAGTTATAAGATTTAATAATCTTCTAAAGTACTTAATTGATTTTTTGCGTAAATGCGAGTATCTTGTTTAATAATATTTTATCTAGAACTTTCTATAATTAATTTGAGTTCTTTATTAGATAATAATTGTTATTTAATTTAATCTTGAAGATATTTGTCTTTGTATTAACTTGCTCTCTAATATTGTTTTAACAATCGAATATTTTTTTTAATATAATATTAATTTGTCGACAATTTATTAATTTTTATAATTGATAATTTTTTGCAAAATAACTCGATTTGCTATATAAATAGCATGTTTTTTGAAATTTGTTATTTTGCTTTCTTTTAGAATTCTTCTCTTTGCATTGCTAAGTAAAATTTAATTTTATAGATATAGATTTACAATAGTCTAAATTATTGTATTTTAAAATAGAACAAAATTCTTTCTAATAATATTTAATTGTTAATTTAAAAAAGATTTTTGCTCTATTGTAAAATTAATTGTATTGCTTTTTTATAACTCTTTTGTATAGTTTGTTGTCAAGATTAATAATTACTTCGATAAGATCGAATATATTATTAATAAATTTGTTATTGCGCATAGTTTTGTTTTTAAGATTGTTTTTAAGATTTTGTCGAAATATTGTTATAAATACAATATTGTTTTACTTAATAAGATTAATATATTTTTGAAATTTTATTGCATAATTTATTATAAAGATTTGTTAAATTAAGTATTAAATTACTCTTCTTGTAATTTATTTCTTGTTAAACATTTCGAAATTTTTTTAAAATTCTTTTTTGAAGTTGTTAAAGTTCGTAAATATTGTACAAGAATTTTTGTTATAATTTTTTAGATATTTGTATAAGTTTAACTTAAGCTAATACTAAGTTCTTTCTTTAAGAAATATTAATACAAAAATTGTCTTTTAATTTGCTAGAACAAAATAAAAGATAAAATAAATATTTATTTGTATAAGTTAGTTTTTTAGATCGATACAATCTTTATAATAGATATTAGACTTGTTAATTTTTATCTTGTTGTCTTTATTAAACGTTAATTCATATAATATTGTTAAGCTAGTACTTAAGATAGAAGCGCGTTAATTTAATATAAAGATTCTTAGAGTATTTAAAGTATTACGCTAATACTTCTATAAGAAATATTAGAGAAAGTTATACTATTAAAGAGATTTGTAAATATCTTTAGACAATGCAAGCAATTACTTGATAATAAGAGTTTGCAACTTAGTAATCGTAACAATAAGTATAAATTTAAAATAAGTTAAATACAATTTATAAGAAAGTTGTGTTCGAAGATCTATTATACTAAAGAAGATTCTTCTTATTTGTTAGCTTGTTGTCGAACATATCAAATATTGCTTGCTTAGCTTGCTATCAAATACGTCAAATACTACTTGCTTAATTTGTTGTCAAATATATCGAATATTACTTGCTTAGCTTGTTGTCGAATATATCGAGTATTGCTTGCCTATTAAGTTATCAAGTATATAGATAGTTGTGCTTTGTACTATATATTGCGTCGTAGATTATATATTATATTGTTTCGAGCTAGAGTTGTAACAATTAAGTAAAAAGTTCAAAGTAAATAAAAGTAGAAGTAAGAGATAACTTTAACTCTAATATATATAATTTTTACTTTAGTTTGTAAAATTATCTCTTAATACTTTATTTATAATCTTATTAATCTTTAAAACTCTTTTACATTCTAAATCTTATAATATTCTATTAAATATTAAGATATACTTATAATCTAGTATACAATTGCATTATTTATATGCATTACTAGTAAACTAAGCTAAGAAATTGTATAGACAATAAAATTATTATTAATTAATTTAAAAAGCATTGCAAGTCGCAATTGCGTATAAGAATAAAATAATAAGAAGAAGAAGTTATATTAAAAATAAAGCAACAATCGCAAAATTATCTTAATTCGCGTTAAGAAGTTGCGTAAAACATCTATTTAAATAGAAGTTTCTTAATCAAATTGTAAAGTTATAAAGAATAATATTAGAAATAAAATTAACAAGTATTAAATTAATTAAGATATTTATAATAATGCATTTAAGTAATGCATTTAAGTAATGCAATAAAATATACAATATTAATAGCTTAATAGCATAATAGCATAATATTTTAAAAATTAGCTTAGACAAAAAGTAGAAAAGAAGTTTGCAATTAAGAAGATAGAGTAATTTAAAATTACTTAAGAAGCGCAAGCAATACGTAAGAATATAAATATAATAATAATATTTTTCTTTTAAAATATATATATTAATTAAATACATTACTTATTTTTAATACTTAAGTTAATTAATATTGTAGTTAAGCATTAACAATAAGTTTAATATTAATAAAAGCTTCTTAACAATTATAAAATTAATTGTAGAGATTATTTAACAATAAGTTATCTATTATAATAATTTAAATAACTTGAACAAAGCTAATAAGATCGATTCTTTCAATTTGTATAGTAGCTTTATTAAGAAATTTGCGTTATAAAAAAACGCAAAAGAGAGAAAAATTTCTAATTTTATCGATGCTAAAATAGAGAATTTTAACAATGTTATTAAAGAAAATAATAATAATCAAGAAATTTAATATATAGCTTAAGAAAATGTTAAAATATTACAATATAACTATTATAAAGTTATTAATATTAATAATAATAGCAAAGAGAAGAATGCGAGCAATAAAGATTAAGATTGCAATAATAAAAATAATAACAAAATTAAAAATAACTTGAATTAAATTGTTTAAAATAATAGTATAACAAACAAAATTATTAAGATCTTAAACTAATAGCTTTATATACTTAGATTAGAGAGCTTACTATTACAAATTAATATTATAATATATTATTATATTGCATTATTATATTGCATTACTATATTGTATTATTAAATCTAAAATATATTATTAAAATTTTAAACAAATTAATTATAATTTATAATAAAACTAATGTCTTAATAATTCGAGTCAATTTTTTGAATAATATATTTAACTTTTTAAGAATTATGCTATTGCTTTAGAGTTATTAGTTCTTTATATATTTTTAAATAAAGTATACTTAAATATTAAAGTTTCGATAGTTTAGTAATAGAGCGTTTCAATTTTTAACAATAGTAATATAGTATTTATAATAATATTATCAAGAGCATTATTGTGCTTTTATTAATTTTATCGTAAATATTGTATTATTATTATCGCAAGTTAAAAGATTAAGAATTTAAATTTTTCTTAAAATATAATAATTTTTTTCTTTCTATAATCTTTGACAAGATTATATAGAACAAAATTGTCGAATTCTTTAACTAAAAAAGTTAAGTCAATAATTTAACTTTAGCTATTTAGATAGCTCAAATACATTATTATAATGCATTACTAAATAATCTTATATTAAAAGATTATAGAATAAAATATAATTTTCTACTATTTATTTTAGAATTTCTTTATACTAATATTAAGTCTTGACAATTCGATTTAATTTTTCGATTTAATTTTCGATTTCAAGTTTAAAATTGAATCGAATTATCGATTTCAATTAGACTAATCGCGAGGAACCGAAAATGTTACGTGAGAGCGTTAAGATTTGGTTCCTCGATTTTTTTTAGAACCAAATTGCTCAAAGAAGCTAGCAAATTATCTAAAGTAATTTAGTTTTTAAATTCGATTTCAAATTTTGACTTTTTGGTTCGATTCGATTCCAAAAGTTGGAATCGAAAACCGAATCGACGATCAATCTAATTTTAATTTTAGAAATCGAATTGTTAAGACTTTCGATTTAATTCGAATTGAATTATTAAGATTCGATTTAATTTCTTAAATCAAACTTAGTTTCTCGAATTGACGCAATTAGTCTAAAGAAATTATACAACTTATACGTAGATTTATCTAGAAGAAAGGAATAAAGTTAATAATTTAGCAATAGAAGAAAGCTTAGCACAAACAAGTGTTTAAGATAGAAATTAAAATACAAAAGCAAAGAAAAGTTTAAATTTCTTAATAAAAAATATACTAGAGAAATACAATATGTTAGTCTAACAGCAACAACTAAACTTAATAGTATATATATAATATTCTACTATATTAATTAAAATTAATAGTTGTTAATTTATAGCAATAATCGATTTTAATACAATAAATAATTTTATAACTAAAACTTTTGTTAAGAAAAAAAAGTACTTTACTCAAAAGAAGTCTAATACTTACAATCTAATAATTGTAGATAAAAATCTATTACTTAAGAGAAATAAAAGAGTAAATAAAGAAACAAAATTATTATTAATAGCTATTTAACAACATTAAAAGAAACTAATCTTTAATATAGTAGAAATAGTACTTATATATTATTGTATATAAACAGAAGTTTATAATAGAACAATAGAAAAATGTTATATTAAATTACTTATATTATATTACAATATACTTAAAGAACTATTTAATAATAAAGATAAGCTCTTTATACTTAATTATTAAAAGATACTTCTATTGATATTAGATACAAGACTTAAAATATCTATTGTTTATTACTTAATTATAAACAAACAAATTAGAGTTTCAAGCAATATTTGCAATACTATATTAACAATACTTATAATAGTTAAGTATTACTTCTATCTATAGCTCAATTGACATTTAATACAAAGATTTCGAATATTATTAAAATAACTTTATTCTTTGCCAATTATAGCAAAGAATTTAATCTCTTTAAAAAAAACAAAAGTATCTATTAGTCTAGTTAGTTATCGAAAAAGTAGCAATACTTAAAAAGATATACAACAATATCTTAAAAATACAAAAAAGATTAATTAAGTACTAAAACAAAAAACGAAAAACAATATCTTAATTGAAGAAAAGAAATAAAATATATCTTTTTACAAAAACTCTTGAAATAAAAAAATTAAATAAGAAATTAAACTATATCAAAATTAAATTGTTTTTTGTTAGAAAGACAAAAAAATTAATTAATTACAAACTTAATTTATCTAAAAACGCTAAAGTATTTCTAGTATTTTATATCTTATTTTTAAAAATAGCAAATTTAATTATATTTTTATAAAATATATTTTACTTTTATTTACAAAAAGAGAAATAATATAAAATTAAGAAAATTCTATAACAAAAAGATTAAAAGTATTTTATTAAATAAAAGGAATATTTTATCTCTAAAAATATATAAAAGTTATTAAAGAATTTAAAGAAGTGCTCTAATAAATTACAACAATTTTGTTAATAACAAAACTACTTTTAAGAATTGATAAAGTATTAGAGAACAAAAAAGCAAACAATAATATATTAATAATTGTATCAAATAGAACTTTAAGTATCTCTTTAGTATACTTAATTTCTCTTTTACTCTTTTTAATCTTTAAGATATTCTTCGACTTTATATTACTTATATCTTTTAAACAACAAAGTTAATAATTTTTTTGTTTTGTTTTTTGTGCAATTCTTAGATACAATTTTGTTATTTTATTATATTACAAGTTGCGTGCTAATAGATACTATTTGTTGCGCATTGCTCTTTACAAGATAATTAGAAAAAGAATATTTGTTAACAAAATTAAGAAAATTAAGAAGATTTAATTCTTGAATATCTTAAACATTTTAAATCTTAACTAATAATAAAATATATAGCTTTCGAACGCAACTCTCTTATAAATTGTGTTCAACTTATCTAGACTAATCGTCGAATCAAGTTATGATATCATCCCTTTAATTCGACTTGACGCCAAGATCGAGTCGCGACAATTTTTTGAAATCGAATCGCTCAAAATAGTTTAGCGCGCTTTGCGCTTAACTACTTATAGTAATCGACTAAACTACTTTAAGCGATTCGATTCTTCGAATTTTTTTTGACTCGAGTCTTGACATTTGCACGTGACATTTCCGGGTTAGCGTAATCAATCTAAACTTATCTTAAGTCTTTAATTATTGTTACTTTGATTTATTAAATTTCCTATAAAAATTTATTGAATATAAGATTGTCTATAGCTACAATTCTTGTTATCAAATAATTGCTTATATTGTCTAAAGATATCTACAAATCTCTTTAATAATATAACTCTTTCTAGTATTTTTTACAAAAGTACTAGTGTAATACTTTGAATACTCTAAGAATATTTATATTAAATTTAGCCTAATCGTCGGGTCGGGTTTCGGTGGCAAATTTCTTATGTAATCGGGCTCGAGAACTAAATTTAAATAAAAACTTTAAATTTAAAACCTACATGACTTCCTTGTATTTTACTCGTATTTTTTCAAAATTACCTCATTTTGTAGAGAATTTAGCGCACTTTCAAACAAAAGAAGGATTACTTGATTTGGACTAGTCTACGTAGCGCAATTAATTAAATAAAATTTGGGTTAAGTTAAAAATTCTGTCCAAATCCTTGGGTTGGACAAAAAATTCGTGCCGAGACCCGACCCGACGATTACACTAATTAAATTAACGCATTTCTATTTCAAATACTAGCTTAATAATGTTACGTCAATTAACATTTAATAAAGACAACAAGATAAAAATTAACAAGTTTAATATTTATTATAGAGATTAAATTAATTTGAAGAACTAGCTTATGCAAATAAATATTTATTTTATCTTTTATTCTATTCTAGCGAATTTAGCCTAATCGTTGGGCTCGATTTCGCGGGGGAATCGCTAAGTAATCGGGCTCGGGAAGCTTAACTTTAAAAAACCTTAAATTTTAAAAAACTCATAACTTTCTTGTATTTTATAGGTATTTTTTCAAAATTACCTCATTTTGTAGAGAATTTAGCGTGCTTTCAAACAAAAAAAGAATTACTCGATTTGAACTAGTCTACATAACGCAATTAATTAATATAGCTTCGGGTTAAACGAAGAAGTCTGTCCGAATCCTCGGGTTGAACAACAAAAAAAGTGTTCGACCTAATCCAACGATCACACTAAGCAAATTAAAAGACGATTTTTGTATTAATATTTTTTAGAAAAAAAGTTTAGTAATAACTTAAGTTAAACTTACGCAAATACTTAAAAAATTATAACAAAAATTCTTGTATAATATTTACAAACTTCAATAACTTTAAAAGAGAGCTTCGAAGAATCTTTAAAATATCTAATAAAAAACAAATTGCAAAAAGAATAATTGAGTACTTAATTTAATAAATCTTTGCAACAAATTACGTAATAAGATTTTAAAAATATATTGATTTTATTAAGTAAAACAATATTGTACTTATAACAATATTTCGACAAGATTTTAAAAATAATCTTAAGAATAAAATTATGCGCAATAGCAAATTTATTAGCAATATATTTAATTTTATTAAGATAGTTATTAATTTTAACAACAAGTTGTATAAAAGAACTATAAAAAAGCAATACAATTAATTTTACAAAAGAGCAAGAATCTTTTTTAAATTAACAATTAAATATTAGCAAAAAAAATCTTGTTCTAATTAGAAGGATAGTAATCTAGACTATTGTAAATCTATATCTATAAAATTAAATTTTATTTAGCAACGCAAAGAGAAAAATTCTAGAGAAAAACAAGATAATAAATTAAGTTATTTTGCAAGAGATTATTAATTATAAAACTTAATAAATTGTCGACAAATCAATATTATATTAAGAGAAATATTTAATAGTTAGAACAATATTAGAGAGCAAATTAATATAAAGACAAATATTTTTAAAACTAAATCGAACAACAACTACTATCTAGTAGAAAATCTAAATTAATTATAGAAAGTTCTAGATAAAATATTATTAGACAAGCTATTTGTATTTATGCAAGAAGTTAATTAAATACTTTAAAAGACTATTAAATTTTATAGTTTAACTATTAACTTAAACAAAGAGTATAACTAGAGAGACTTTTAAGAATGCATAAAAGATATTACAAATTATCTCGAGACTTTAGCTAATTTATCGAAAATTGTAAACAAATATAAGAAGAAACTAGAAAGCAATACTATTATAAAAAAGAATATACTTAACATTATTATAAAACAATTAAATCTTATAATATATATAGATTTTAATTAGATTGCATGCTATAACAATATATACTAAATTTATCTAGAAGACAAACAAGAAATTAATTAATTTTCGAAGAAATTACAATTAATAATTTAGCAACAAAAGAAAGCTTAATGCAAACAAACGCTTAAAGCAGAAATTATAATATAGAAACAAAAAAAAGTTCAAATTCTTTAATAAAGAATATACTAGAGAAATACAATATAGTAGTTTAACAATAGCAACTAAACCTAATAACTATTATGTTGTTAGACTTGTTTCTCGAACGCGCAGGAGCAACATTTCTAGTATATATATGTAATAGATAATATCGCGTTCGTTAGATCGCGATTATTGTAATCTTTTAACTTGATAGATTCTAAACATCTATTACTCTAGAGGCGTTACAATAACGTACGTACAATATTTTATTATATTAATTAAGATTAACAATTATCGACTTCTAGCAATAATTAATTCTAATATAATAAGTAATTTTATAGCTAGAGCTTTTGTAGAGAGAAAAGAATATTCTATTTAAAAGAAGCTTAACGCTTACAATCTAGTAATTGTAGATAAAAATCTATTACTTGCAAGAAATAAAAAAGTAAACAAAGAAAGAAAATTACTATTAATAGCTATTTAGCAATATTACAAGAAACTTATTCAATCTTTAATATAATAGAAATAGCTATTTATAATATTGTTTTAAAAATATCTTAATTAAAGCAATATAATTTAGAAGTTAATTAAAGTATATAAGTACTTAGATTTGCACAATATAATTACGCAATATATATTTAATCTACGCATTAATAATATTTAATAATAGATAAAAAATTAAGTTAAAACTTAATTGCAAATAGAGAGTTTGCATTTTTGCAAAAAAACAATCTAATAAAGTTTAACTCGATAAATATTAACAAGAGTTAACTAGATTACAAAGTTATAAGTAAAAAAACCATAAATCTTTTAAGAGTTCTAGACTATTTAATATAGTAAGAGAATTGACAAAGTATATATTACGAATATATAACAATTAAAAGTATTTATTTTAAGAAAAAAAAACAATCGAGACTTTATCTAAATATTAATTGTAAAATTACAAGATTAAACTTAAATTAAACAAGCAATTTACGTTTAAATCTATATATATTTTATTTGAAAAAAAGCTAAAAATACTTTGCGAATATCTAGCAAAAAACAAAAAGAAAAAATTTATTAAAAAATTTATTAAAAAATTCTAATTATAAATAGAATATTCGATTTTCTTTATATTTAAGAAGAACAGAATTCTTTATTTATATATTAATATTAATAAACTTTAAGATTAATTGTTTAAAGTAAAATACTTTATTAAATTAAACTTACAAAAAGCGTACAACTAAATTAGAATAAAAATAAAGAAAAAGTAAAAACTAGTTTTTCGCATATAATATAAATTATATAAATGTATAATAATATTGTTTGAGTTTATAAATTCTTTAACAATATATTAAAAAATATTTAATAATATATTATAACAATATTTAAATTGATTTGTTATAATATACTTGAACAATATTATAATTTACTTAAATATTTTAAAAAAAAATATAAATTATATTTTTAAAATATTGAAATATTGAAATATCTAAATAAAAGAAATCTATATTTTAAATTAAAGAAATACAAATTTTATTAAAAAGAAATTAACTTTTTTAACTTTGTTGTTAAACAATATAAAGTATATATAAATTTTAAAAAACTACAAGCAATTAAAGAATAAAAATTATCTATTAATATTAAAAAAGTTTAATTCTTTCTAAATTTTATAAATTATAATAAGAAATTTTGTAAAAACTTCTTTGCTAATACAATACTATTAATAAATTTTACAAAAAAAAGATATTATAAATATAAAAATTAATAGAAAAGAAATTATTTTAGAATCTTAAATTAAAATACTTAAAAAAATTAGTATTAGAGATATATAACTTACAATTATTAAATAGAATTAAAATCAATATATTAGATTTAATTATTAATATATACTTTAATTAAAAATATAAAAATATATAATACTTAATAATATATCTCTCGAGAAAACTCTTATTAATTAAATAGAATTATAATATTTGTAATAAAAAGTTATTTACTATTGTAGTTTTTCTAGAATTATAAAGAGTATATATTGAAAAATTACTAAAATTTACAATTCTTATAAATTATAAGAATCTTTTGTACTTTACTATTATTAAATAACTTAATAAAAGACACGTATAATAATTGAAGCAACTTAGATAGTATAAGTTTAATATATAATATATACTAGATAAAAATAACAACAAAGTAGACGCATTTAATAAAAGAAGTAATTATATAGAAACAAAGAAATTGTTTAATTATAATATACTTAAAATTAACAAAAACAAATTATTATTAGTAAACAAGTATAAGCTAAATACTATTTTACAAATACTTAAAGACAATAAAGAAGAATTTTTAATAAAGAAAGAAAAACTTTAGATATTTATTAACAAAATTAACAAATATATAAAGAAATATTATAATAAATTACTACAAAAGCACTTAAAAGTAATTAAAACTCTTTAACTTTTATACTAATATTATTAGTTTTCTTAAATAAAACAAGTTATTAAAATATATATTAAACAATATCTTAATTATTAGTAAAACAGATATAATATATATACAAGCTATAACAAGATTTAATATTAGAAATTATCTAAATTGTTATAAGATAAAGTTACGATAAACTTTATTATTAAATTGTTTAAATTAATAAATCTAGCAATTAAAGACAAATATAATTTGATACTAATAATAATTAATAAATTTATCAAGTATTTATATATTATTGTATGCAAAGAGAAGTTTATAATAAAATAACTAAAATAATTATATTAAATCGACTTATATAATATTACAATATACTTAAAAAACTAATTAGTAATAGAGATAAGCTCTTTATATCTAATTATTAAAAGATACTTTTATTAATATTTGAAACAAGACTTCGAATATCTATTATCTATTACTTGATTACAAATAATTAAATAGAGTAAACAAACTAGAGTTTGAAGCAATATTTAAGATATTATATTAACAATACTTATAGTAATTAAGTATTACTTTTATTTATAATACAATTAATACTTAATACAAAGATTTCGAATATTATTAAAGTAATCTTATTCTTTATTAACTATAATAGAGAATTTAATCTTTTTAAAAAAGAACAAAAGTATTTACTAATTTAAATAGTTATTAAGAGAATAACAATATTAAAAAAGTTATACAACAATATCTTAAAAATACAAAAAAAGTCGATTAAATATTGAAACAAAAAACAAAAAACAATATCTTAATTAAAGAAAAGAAATAAAATATATCTTTTTACAAAAAATTTTAGAATAAGAAAGTTAAGCAAGAAATTGAATTATATTAAAGTCGAATTATTTTTTGTTAAAAAGACAAAGAAATTAGTTAATTACAAACTCGACTTACTTAAGAATATTAAAGTATTTCTAGTATTTTATATTTTATTATTGAAATTAACAAATTTAATTATATTTTTATAAAATATATTTTATTTTATTTATAGAAAGAAAAACAATATAAGATTAAGAAAATCTTACAACAAGAAAATCAAAAATATTTTATTAAGTAAAAAGAATATTTTATCTTTAAAAATATATAAAAGTTACTAAAGAATTTAAAGAAATGCTCTAACAAATTGCGACAACTTTGTTAATAATAAAATTACTTATAAGAGTTAACAAAGCATTAAAGAACAAGAGAGCAAACAATAAAAAATAAATAATAGTATTAAATAAAGCTTCGAATATCTCTTTAATATATTTAGTCTCTTTTTTGCTCTTTTTAATTTTTAAGATATTTTTCGACTTTATATTATTTATATCTTTTAAACAACAAAGTTAATATTTTTTTTGTTTTGTTTTTTGCGCAATTCTTAAGCGCAATTTTGTTATTTTATTATTTAGCTTTTTAGTCTTTTAAATAGCTTTATTTATTTCTTAATAATTAGAAGTCAAATTACATTTCTAATTCTTTCGATAATACTTTTTATACTTAAAATATTTCTTATTTATTTAACAAGATACGTCAAATAAGACGCAAGTTCAACAAGAATATATTATAAAAATAACATATTTATAGCAACAATTAGCAACAAAATTGCGATATTATTTAATAATTAACTTAATTAATATAATAAGAAAGAATAAATAATTTCGAGACAAAAAAATTTGAAGAGAGAAAATAGTATTATAAGTTGCATACTAATAGATACTATTTATTGCGTATTGCTCTTTAGAAGATATTTAAAAAGGAAAGATTTGTTAATAAAATTAAAGAGATTAAGAAGACTTAATTCTTAAATATCTTAAATTCGAGTTAAAGTAATTAAAATAATTAAGATCTTAAATATCTTAAATATCTTAAATCTTAAGTAATAGAAAGATATATAACTTTCGAACGCGACTCTTTTATAACTTATGTTCAACTTATCTTAAATCTTTACTTATTGTTACTTTGATATATTAAATTCTCTATAAAGATTTATTAAATATAAGATTGTCTATAGTTGCAATTCTTGTTATTAAGTAATTGCTTGCATTATCTAAAGATGTCTACAAATCTCTTTAATAGCATAATTCTCTCTAATATCTCTTACAAAAGTACTAGCGTAACATATTATTTAGTTTTTTCCTCTTTATATTTTTTTTTTATTCTTTAATAGTTAAAAGTTAAATTGTATTTCCAATTCTTTCGATAACATTTCTTACACTTAAAATACTTCTTATTTATTTAACAAGATACGCTAAAAGAAACGCAAGTTTAACAAAAATATATTATAAAAATTACGTCAAATTTAGAGACAAGTCGCTTACAAATAAGAAGTTCTTAAAAACTCTATTTCTCGACTTTTTAATTATCGAAAGATATATTATTGTTTCTTAAGATATAGTTGCAAATAGAACAAAGACAAAAAAAATATTAATATAAAAAGAGAGTCTATGTAGAAGAAGAAGAAGAAAAGAAATATATACAAAATAATCTCGTTTTAAAGCTAAAAAAGAATAATAATAAATTAAATTATAATAGAGAAAAAAATTAAGCTAGATTATTTATATTGTTGATATCTATAACTATAATTAAGTCTTCTTTATCTATATTTTTTTATTTTCTTCTTAAAACAAAATGCTATTAATTAAGACGCATTATTAAGAAAGAAGACAAAATTATTTAATTCGAAGCTTCTTGCTTAAGCAATTGAGCAAGCTCTTAATACTCTAGAGCAAAAGATATCTAATATTTTTATAGAATTAATTACAAAGTTAAAGACCTAAATAAAGCAAGCTATAAAGACAATACTAACGCATTATATAAATTTTTCGCAAAATAATATCGACGTTTTTTTTTGAGCTCTTAGCTACTCTAAGCAAGCTAGCAAGACTAAGCAAAATTAAGTACTTAAAAGCTATTGTGTTTTAATTTTGTTGCAAATATAACTTGTAAAGCTTTAAATATAGCTAAGCACAATAATTACAATTTAAGCAACGCTTAATAGAAGACTAAAAACAAGTTTTCGCAAACGTCTCTTAACAAAATCTTCAACTTTTAAGAGATAATTAGAATCTGTCTTATTTTGTCTATTATTGTTAAATTTGTTTATAAAAAGATACTATTGTAATCTCTAACTCTTATATAGAATGTATAAATTATTAGAATTTATTTTTTAAATAAGTATTGCTTAAATTGCGCAAATTTGCAATTTATATAATATTAATATTAATGCAATTGTTTAATTATCGAACATATATAATAGATTGCAAATATTAAAATTTTTAAAGTTAAACTCGATTAAGATTATTTTTAATTTGTCGAATTTTAAAAAAAAATTCTAAAAATACTATTTTTGCATATTTAAATCGATTTAGTTTATTATATAATCTTATTTAAACTAATTGCGTCGAATTAAGTTATTAAGTTTGAACTAAGTATTCGACTTAAATCTTGACAATTCGTATTAACTTGACTCGAAAGTTTTAACAATTCGATTTTTAAAGTTGAAATTAACAATTCGAGTTAATTTCTATACTTGAAATCGAAACTCTGACAACTTAAAAAATCGACTTAAATTACTAAGATTTAGTATTAGTATAAAGAAAGTTTGAAATAAATAGTAAAAAACTATGTTCTATTCTATAATTTTTCGATATAAGATTATTTAATAATATATTATAATAATGGAAGTAGTAACTAGTCTAAGCAAGCTATTTTAAGATAATACAAGCAAGCGTAACTTTTGTGTCGAAGCATACTACTTAACACTTTAGCGAAAAATCCAAAATTATAATAACGTATATTCAAAAATAGAAAATCTTAATATAATAATATTATTTTCGATTTCTTTGACAATTCGATTCGATTCCTAATATTAAAATCGAAAATCGAGTCGAATCGAATTAAATCGATTTTAAAATAATAGAAATCGAATTAGAATTTAAGTCGATTCCTAATATTAAAATTGACAAGTTAAATCGATTTCTAAAGTTAGAATTAAAACTCGACTCGACAATCAATTTATTCTTATTCTAACTCTAGATTTTCTTAGAGAGCTTAGAAATCTTAGAAGATTTAAAACACTCTAGAAAACTTGCATTACATTGAGTAAAAAAATTATATATCGATAAATCTACTTGTTTTAATAGATATATTAAAGGAAAGCAAAAGCAAGAATATTTGTATTAATACAATTAGAAAGTTTACTATAAGAGTAGATTCTAATACAAATTAATGCAAGAATTGTATAAAATTATTAATAGATATAAGTAATACAGTAGATATTCTAAAATTTGCGCAATTTTATATTTTATAAAGTTTATTAACTTATCTAATCTTAGGCGAAAATGCAACGAAAATTACTTTTTCTTAGAGAAAATAATATACAAAACAATTATTTATCGTATTTATATTAATATTTTCTTCAAAAAATTCCACAAATATCAAATATTATCTATATATTAATCTATACTCTTTCTTGCAAACAAACTATATAATTGCAATAATTAATTTATATTTAACTTGCAATAAATAATAATCTCTTATACATTATATATAGTAGAAAAATTAGACTCAACAAGTAGAGTATCTAGTATAGAATTCTAAATAAACTTCTTATAATCTAAGTCGATCTAATAGAGATTAAGAATAATATTGTTTTAAATAACAAAATTATTTGAACTAGTTAATGCATAGATTAGATATATTTAAACTAGCAAAGAGAATTCGAAAGCAATATATATAATCTTAAATTATCTTTTAAGAATCTTAAACTAATATTCGATAATATTGCAAAAGAAGATACATTGAAGATTAAATAAATAAAAAATTGTTTTGCAATTTAAGATATAATCTAGCTTATTCTTTAAAACAATATTTAATATCTCGATACAAAATTATTATAAAGAAAAAGTTCAAATATCTTGTATCAATCAAATAGTATTTATCGAAAAAGATTAGAAAATTACAAAACTAAGTATTTTATAGAACTCTTGCATTATTCGCAATACTTTTCTATTTTATTAATATATATATAAAGAGTATATCGAAGTTGCAAACTACTAGAACATTTTATATAAATTGTTTTTTTCGATTTTGATACAATTCTTAACTATCTACAAGTATATAAATATTAATATACAAGTTATTAAAGCTTCAATACAATTCTTGAAACGTAATTAATTGTTTCTTTTTGTGTATAATAATATATAATAAGATATAGACGTCTCGATTGTAAGTAGTTTAATCTTGTATAAATAAAGATTATTTATAGTTTTTAGAATCTTGTAAAAAGCTCTAGATATTGTTTTAATTAATTAATAATAAAAATAATCGATTAAACAAAAACTAGCACTCTATTTTATTATAGAAAGATATATATTAAGTTTCTTTTTTAAGAGTATATCTTTTCGCAACTTTTTTATCGATATATACTATTTTAATTATGCTATTAAAGCTAGAAAGATTAATCAAAACATTCGAAGTATTTTAAATATGCGTAGATTAAAGTTGTTTTTGCTATTTATAAGCTTCAATATATATTTGCGACCAAAATTAAAATCAAGATAGACAAGTTCGCGAGAGAGAATATAAAAAAGAATTGCTTAAGTTACAATTATTATAGTTACAATAACTAGAATTCGCAAAAGTAGAAGACGACTTATTTGTCGAAGACGTTGTGCAATCAATTGACAATTCATAGATATAAAACTAGGAGTAACGACGACGACGACAGGAATAACGTCTGCAAAGAGAGTGCTAGAGAGAGCATAAATAGTACTATCTGCATCTTGTATGTTCTTGTTGACGATTGACAAACTACAGAAATGCACCAATTATAGCATTATTGTCGCGATAAACGCTATTATTTGATCAGTAGTACTACATCGATCTGAATCCAAACGGTGGTTAAAAATAGTACCATTAGTACCGGTAAAGGAGGCTCAGTAGGACCAGTAGGACTACTGAAGGCGAATCCAAACAGGCCCTAGTAAACACCGTGCGCGGCTGTGGCTTGCACTAGACGGCACCTGATGCCTTGACAAGAACGCAACCCCGTTCTCGCCCGTCCTTCTCACACCAAGCCTGAAACTCAGCATTGCTATTTGCTGTAGTCATACGGGGTATGGACTTGCGTATGCACGATTCTATTTTGTGTCTTTAAAGCTGATATGACTGGCTGAAACACTTGGTCGGTCAGTAGCAGCTGCGCTTTCATCTCAGCTAGGAAACACACCGCTGTGCTTGCGGTTTGGAGCCCGACGATAATGAACATCCGAAGCACTACCCATCAACGGTCTTTGATGGAACATTGTTATATCCACATCACTTCTTGAACTGCTTGATCTCAGCAGCTGGGAAGGAAGAGGGAACCGTCATCCCGTTCGGTACCATTGCGCAACTACTTCGTACCTCCAAATTTCGGGCCGGACCTTACTCAAATCAATTGGCGTTGCGATGTTGCTTTCTCTAATTCCCTCCCAGAGAGATGTCGTTGATCCCGTGCGATGCAGTAGATACAAGGTGTACAATGGTACAGCAGACATTCGACTTCGACTAAATGCTAGCAGGTGTCGGGGATGTTGGCATTGTAGCGCAGCAGTCATCGACAATTCCACCATTCCTGATCGTGCATATGCACGCTCGGCCTGCAGGCTCGCTGACACACTGAAGGATCAATAAGAAACCAGATGCAGCGCCCTTTGACTGTGCCTTTGGGGGCTGTTAAAGGATGGGGCGAAGCACAGACATAGTCTTGCTAAGACTTGAATCATTTTGCTTTCTATCGCCCATCTCTGGCATTCTCTTTGCGTTCGACGAGCTGTGGGCGTTTCTCGTGATTCGGAGAAACCGCTATGGTTTTCAACGAAACTGCGGAGCGGCTGCTACAGGCGCCAGCTTTGGACACTCCCCACGGTGTCGAGAGACACATGTCCACGCGATCGCCTGAGCAAGCTGGAGTCTACGTCTGCTCTGTCCTCGTCGCGGTCGTGCCAGGCATTCTGCTTTGCTTACGCCTATATACCAAGATTCGCATTCTCAGGCGGACGGATTTGACTGACTGTTCGCGATTACCTTTCCTAGATCTATCGTGCTGTTGCTGACATTACGTAGATCTCACGATCATAGCCTACGTATATAGTTTTGCGTTGTAGAGAGACGTAGCTTACTGGCTAATGTCTTCATTTAGCTCATGCTAATCGTGATGCTGGCACTCGGGCGGTTCTGTCTCGGCGCTGGTGGAGGAGCGCATCAATGGAACATCACACTTGAGCAGTCGAACGATGTCGTGTTCGTATGGATTGTCCATGCTCGGATGAGGGACTGCAGGCTGACACGGTAGCAGTGGGCTTGGGTGAACGAGATCCTGTACAGTCCAGCGATATCGATCGTAAAGACAGCCATCCTTCTACAATACATCCGAATCTTCGCGCCTGAGAGGATCGTTGATCCACTGCTGTACTTCGCTTCATGGACCTTGATCGTCCTCATTATATCGTGGAACTTTGCGTGCTTCTGGGTCAGCATATTCATATGCTCGCCAGTCGAGAAGTTCTGGAACTCGCTTATCACGGACGGCAAATGTCTCGACTTTGCGCTCAACATCCTACTGACATGCTTGTTCAACATCATCACCGACATCTCGATCCTCATAATCCCATCTCGAGCGGTTTGGAGGTTGCAGATCCCTACCAAGCGCAAGTATGCCATCGTGTCTGTGTTTGGCATCGGTCTATTGTGCGTCGATCCCCATTGAACCTCGAGATCAACAGCTTACGTTCCCACCATAGCGCCTGTATCGCCAACGCAATGGTCATACTATACGTCTCGCGCCAGTCCGGCGCCAAGGCCGACATATCCTACAACGTCGCATGGATGGGTCTATGGGCCTACGCCGAGATCGGCCTTGGGCTAATCGTCATCTGCACGCTCTCACTACCTAAATTCATTGAGGTCAAGCGCAAGAAGCTGCGTCTCTTTCTCTCAAGCATTACGCGGCCATTCTCGTCAAGGTCGGGGTCGTGGGACAGGCTACGGCGTTCGGACCAAGACGTCGAATCCGGGGAGCGCGACGACGACGACGACGAGACGAGGCTCAACGCGAAGACGAATGGCTCCGCTAAAGTGTATCGGCTGGAGACGCTGCCTTCTTTCAACACCCGGGAAGAGATGTTACCGCCGCCGAAGGCATATTCAGTGTCGGTGCAGTCGTTGGCTGAGCGCCAGTCTTAGCGTAGTATTCATGAACTCATAATAATCATTCTCTGGTCAGCTCAAAAACCGACACCTAGAATGCTCTACGGAGTAGACGAAGGAGTGCACTATATTAGTCATGAGATAAACCCGACCTAGTACCTACGATACCTAGCCGGAAACCTCCTCTATGTTGTACAACTGCACTATACGCGCCGGCTAGAACAACGTACAGGCAACTATTCTTCCCGGTATCTCTTATGATCGCAAAATCGCGCACAAGTCGATACGTAGACCCTTATAATCACGACCGTCGAAGCTTGCGATGACGTCCTCGACGCTGTCTTACCTATAAGCCCGTTTGATGTCAGGGTTGCAGTTTTAAAAGCTGAAACTTATATTAGTGCTCTTACAAATTTAGATGAGAAATCCCATCTAGATCTTTGCCGTGTTATCCTCAGGACATGATGCTCACCATCGAGAAGCTAGTCCCCCACAGGCCGGGCAGGTCATTGAGAAGGTCTCCGCTGAATCACCAGAAAGGTCAGACTAGCTTCTAGCACCTCGTATCGCACCTCGTACATCAACCAAGAAAAGAAGTAGAGACAAGAGCGAGGTGTTGATGTCTGCAGAAGGGGTTTCTAGTCCAGCGTAGCGTGTTTCCAGCAATATTCCGGTGCATATGATATCATTTAGAGGAGGCACACCTTTCTGGGGCGACAGATTATCTGGGCAAAGAAACTTGCTTGGGAGAGGCACATTGCTTCGACGTGTTTAAGGTAGACGTCTTAATGCTCCTCTCCGAAGAATGATATTCAGCCCTTAGCTTAGCCAAATATCTTGTGTTTTTTGTAATGGTCATTGGCTTCTGCACGTTGGCTATCCCGTAAGCTTGATCATGGTCGCCCCATGATCTTGCTGCTTGAGCCATGTGACTCGTCAACGATTCCTGTAGTGCATCAGTCGCCGTATGGAAGCCCTAGGGTGGAGGAGGCAAACTACTTTTCTGTTGTTCGGCTGCAAGTTCACCGACTGTGAGACTCATCCGACCAATTTTCTGGTTCAGTTGCTGCAAAAGATGGTTCGTCTTCCGAAAGAACTGACAACCAATCGTGGAGACTTTATACATGGAGCAAAGAGCAGAAGCAGCAACCTCGAAAAGAGCGAAGATCGTGAAAGCCTATATCTCCATCATTCTGCTTCCGGTCAACGAGGAAGTCACAAGCGCGATTTGAAAAGGACGGAAGATTGTTTGACCAAAGAAATTTCTTGGCCAGTCAATAGCAAACAAACTTTGACAGAAATCAGATTATGCACTCAACCATCCGTATCACGGGAAGCTGCAAGATTAGCCTTGAGTCTTACTACTTCAATTATTAGCTGACCTCGATATTGTCAGTGCGGAGAAACCCTGCGTTCCAAATCGTTCCCTTCATGGTGAACACAGTACGAATTCTATTAACCAGTCAGGAAGGTCCCCTGTTGAGGAATTCGAATTGGTGTTGCATCCGCATCTTTAGGTGGAGACCCCAACAGGATGTCTGTAGGCGGTGGCTCCGCAGCAAACCTGGCATCCAAAGGGTTCAGGCCAGGTACTCGACCGTCAGCATCTCGGCATTGTGTAGCGCTGCAGGTGGCCTGCACTTCCATGATGAATTAGGAGAGGCTTACTCATAGGGATTAGCGCATTGAGATCATTGTCATTATCTACGTCCTTGCCTTAACCTGTTCCTTTCCCAGGCTACGTGTCTGTCAGCTTGATCCGTGCCGCTGACAAGCCAGCTAGCTGGTGGCTCGTTTCTAATCCTCTCGTGCATAATTGATGTACGCGACCTTATCGAAATTCCCCTTTCCTAGCCCCTTCAGCACTCGACCTAGAGCCTCAAGGCCCCGTGGATCGTTCTCAGTTGCTTCAGTAGGAGTACTCTCAGTCTTTCGGTACTCAGCAGGTGCAGGAACCGTGTTGTGGGATGTGTCCTGACTCTTAGCCATGGTAAACTGTCGACCATCAGAATAACGAGACTACACAATGTAGAATAACATACCTCTGCTGACTTCTTTCCAAGGTCTCCATGTTTCTTATGGTACTCGTCCTCAAGCCTGATCCTCACCTCGTCCAATGTCTCCTCGAATTCCAAATTTTCGCCTGCAGACTGCCTGAGAACATCACGCCGTTCGCTTTCTTCCACGACCCCTTTCCCAATTTCCATTTCGCGTTTGTAGGACGCCAAGGCCTCTTTCCTGTCTTCTATAGGTTGAAAAGCCGGCCATTGCACGCTGGCCATGTCGACATCGAACCTTGCCGCGACCTTGTCCTCCTCTTCATAATCTTTTTCATGCTCGCCGGTGCACAGGGAAATCTGGACCATTTTGAAGGGCATCGCCAGATTTGCCACTGCTATCGTGATGAGCAACAATCGATCTGGTGCCGCTACCTGGGGGTACTGACAAATGGAGTCAACGGCCTCAGTATTGCTCTGAACGGTGGACTGTAGCTGCTTCAATTGCTCCATAAGCTCGTTCATTGTCGGACCGTTGTTGCTCTCTGCTTCAAGTCACCACTTCAGCGACTACACACCCCTTGGGTCAAGCGAATAACGAACCCTCTCTGGGCGCGCTGTTGGATAATGCAGCGTTTGCGAGCCTCGTCTGACCTTTCTTCCGATCCCGCTCCTGAAGGGAGAGCTCGATGTTGTACAAGAAATAGAGACAGAGCGTCAAGAAAACCATGACAGCCGTCAGAAATAGATATGCGGCAGTATCCATCTTCCGTGCTACGGTGTTCTGTGATGTCAAAGTCATACAACCGATTGACGAAGGAAGAGGAAATTCTACCTACAGGAGAAAAAAGGATGGAGGTCAGTTTGTGACGCTAAAGTAGTAGCAAACAGATTCTCAAAGAAATCAGATCATGCATTCGTCCGTCAATATTTCGGGTAGATGCAATACTAGTCCCGATATTCCCCATCATCGTTCATGATCGTCCCCGTTGGACACTGTGGAGATGCTTGCCTTCCAATATATTTCCCTAACGGCATTCACCGTTATAGGATCTGTTGACGAGTTGGGAAAAGTTCCCGGATGGGGTCTCCACAGGATCAGTTTTCTACATCGTGATGCCGTGCAACAACGGATCGAGGACCTTGAGATGTTCCAACCGAGTGAAACGACCATTAGTCCTGCTTGGAATATCCGTGTAGACTCTGACGATCGGGCGATGTTCGCGCTGGACCGCGGCACGCGAGGGAGGAGTTGTCCACTTTTCCAACATTGACTCCACTGGCAGCTGGCGATCACCCGCACCGCTTCGGGGAGCTGCGTCCTGTTTTGTTGGAGCTATCATTCGTACCCGATCTCATCTCAAGCTTCAGTACTGATATAATCCCACTACTTCACGTCCCACCCCGAACTCCTTGCATATTCTTCATACGCTTGCTCGATATCCTGCTCTTTGTCTTCCTGTTTCCCCCAAGATACGTCAGTGTGGGCTACCCCATCTTGTCAGGGACACTACCGATGTGGCTGGTAACAGCGACGTCTAAGCCAAAGTACTGCTTGGTATTGTATGCACATCTGAATAATCCCTCTATCGTCTCGTTGACCAGTTGCCAGAAAAGTAGGATCTCTACTGGGTGCATCCCAGGTGCTGGGTCCGCCTTGATCTGTAACCCGCTACCAGTTCCCCGGGCGCCACCTCGTGCCCGGTCAAGTATTTACTGCCTTCCCAAGAAGCAACACCTTCTTCTCCGAGCACGATGGAGAGGAGCATGACGTGAGCATGGTGACATTCAGTATGGACCGTACTGTCAGACTCGGTATCACCGCCGTAGGGGCAGGGCCTGGTGCGAGCCAAGTGATATGGGAATTTGCAAGGATGGCGGCAAAGGCGATTTGGTGGAAGCTAGTGATGGGGTATCAACTCGAGCCGGAAGTGTTCGGGCCGAGGAGGGAGGCTATGACTTTCATACTGGAATATATGGATGTGAGGATTGGCCAGGGGTTCCATAGCTGATGAGGTGAGGGAAACTTGAGGCCCAGGAGCTGTGCTCTCAATGCAACCCTTGCTGGAGGGGTAACAGGAGCTTCTTCGACTCTCTCGTTGCTGTCTTCCTGTTGTTGAGAGAGTGGAGGTTTCCGTGCTAATCTTGAGAGCGAGCAAGATTCGTGAGCCATGCTTGAGTAGCAGAGGCACGAGTGCTACCTACGTTGAGTCAAGGTTCGCAAGCGTTTGCAAACCGTTTCACACTATTGGTGCACTATCAGTTTGAACCGTTTAGTGCAGTTTAGTTTGAGGCATCCGGCAAACCGTGCAGTTTGGTTTAAGAGGTCTACACCACGGTTTGCACCGATAGTTTATAGATATCTTGATCTATTGGTTGATCATTGGATGTTTCGGTTAATCCTAGGTAGAACCCTAACATAAATTTCAATACTTCGTCGAAGTGCCTGTTTTTTTTTCTAGCGTAACTCGGAGAAAGATTTTTGATAAAGAGTTGAAGGTAAAATACGCTCAAAACCCTTATTGACGGGTAAAAATTACTATTTAGTATACCATCACTAGATCGACCGACGAGCGACTCGACAATCTAGCAGGTTCAATAATCGACTTACAATCGTCTCAATTGCACCACTAAAAGGCTCTTACTATCAGTGCACTATCAGTTTAAACCGTGCAGTTTGGTTTAAGGCCTAAAACGCACGGTTTAAGGCGAGGGCCGGCAGTTCAGTTTGGTTTAAGGCCTAAAACGCACGGTTTGCACGGTTGCGAACCTTGCGTTGAGTACACCCTCGTGCAATACATGTAGCTCGAAGATCCTTTCACAGCCGCAAGGGAACTTTCTAACATTCGCTTGTGTCAATCCAGATGAGGCTGTGGGGGAGCTATCAACAACAATGGCAGTGTCCACTCCTCACCCGCAATAGAAGCCGATCATTTTTTGCTGGCCCGACAGGATACCTTCGACGCTCTTCTGCACACCTTCATACTTCATGAAACCACAACTCTCGCTTTCCAGATGATTGAGCATTGCTGCTCATGTCGTGAATTACGTTCCACACGCACTTTTCGGACAGTGATAAAGTTCCTGCATGTGCGTTGGGCTTTTCAAGTGATTGTTTAAACCGGTTGAGGGGGTAAATTGTCGGTGGCACAGATAGCGCTCATAACCATTGCCGTTCCAGGCGTTGCCGGCGGACCGGGTCTCTCCTTGGCGCCACTCGAGTAAGTTGTTGGTAATGAAGCCGTTGCCGTCCTTCTGACGGAGGAAGCGATAGATATTTTCCCGATTGAAGCCGGGGGCCGTCTTGCAGCTTCCCCCTTCGAGATGGTGTGAGACTCCGCTGGCGGTAGCAAAGTTGCGTTTACAGAACGGACAAGTGACCTTTCGACCTTGATGAATCCGAGAATCGAGATGTTGTGGGCAGATTCGCTTTAGTAAGAGGTCAAGAGAGTGATCGTCGTACAGGCACATACCATTTTCAGGTTGTTAGGATAGTCGAACCTCCGCTGGCATTCGGAATAGTTATTGGCCCAGTGTCCTCGCTGTTCCATATAATTGTTGCATTTTTTGTGCGTCCTGATGGTATGACTTGGCGAAGTGGCCCATGCTACACGAGCGCGCACTGAAACTGGCCCATGTTAAACTTGGGCGCCCTCGAAGATGCTTGGCTGACCCCGTAAGCGCTAGCGAACTCCGATATCTCATTTCCAAGACCCAGACTGTGCGATCTGCGACGCGGCACTGAAGTGCGTGCATCTTGTGAGAGAAATCTAGAACACGGACGAGTCCCTCCTTCGAATGCAACTAACATCGTATGCTATGGACCCCCACGGGGCCTACTTGTACACGATCTCATTGTTTCATCAGAGGCAAGACATCGCGATAATACTTTCTGCACCAGATTGATATGGTCATGTGTCGTGAAGCGAATGATTTGCAGGCTGGCACTAAAAACACAGACCCTTAAAGTATCCAGATCGCACCGACTTTGACTCGTATTAGCCGTACTCTGTATATGAAAGCTACATGAAGTAAAACTTGAAGTGGCGGTGGAGGGCTCTTTATCGCAATGACAACAAGAGTGATTGGAGACATCGCCCATTGCCAATCGGATTACACGATGACATGCAATAAATCTCTTCGCTTCCCTCCTGCCCTACACCTGCCATGCGGGAGTCTGGGCCTCTCTTCCTCCGATAAATGATACTTCTTGGTGCACAGTCTTTGGAGTGGTCGGCTTTGCCAATGGCCTATCTTCAAGGTCATCCTCTTGACCACTGGCCAACGTCACGTTGTTGGACCAGGCTGCGTACATATCGCTGCGAGCCGCAAGGGGAATGCTTCGAGAATTTCCCTTGGGCTTGCTAATATGGTCTGAGCTCTTCGCGCCAGACATTGCTGATCTTCTCGTGAACAGCGGTCGATAGACTGGAAGGCAAGCACTAATGATCCCGACCGAGATCTCGACCTGCGACCAGATCGCGCCCGGTGTAACTGTCCCTTAACGATTCCGTTATCATTGGGCGAAGGAGTGCTGGTTGATGGAATCCTTACAAGTTGGGTCTGTTGACGAAACCTTCCCAACGTAGTAACATCGAACAATCCCGAATATGCAGACTCTAGGACTTTTGAGATAATGCAGGACCTCCTGAGGGCAGGCTCCGACTTACAGGCCACCTAGCGCAAACGCACCTAGAACTTGCAGCTTTCGCGCTGTTTTCATTTGCAAGCGCACGACGAATCTGACCGGCAGACTGAGAATCATAAGGTCGGTAAATACATTCATGATACTGTGAGATATCAGCAAGCTTAATCTGATCTGGCTGTAAGACTTACGCGAGGGTAACATAAGCAGGCCGTGGTACGCACACTCCTCCAGGCTTAGCGTTCCACGGTTTTGATAGTGGAATGCATCGCAAGAAAGCCAAGATAATCAAGGCCCCAGAGTACGCCAGAACAAGTGCTCCAGTGAGCCTTGCTATGAGAACAAGTGCCTTTGATGGAAATATGCGGTGATAAAGGTAAAGTATAGACAGCTTGATGAGAATGACGGTCAAGCTATAGATGACCATGCCAGCAATGTAGATCTTAGAAGAGAGTTAGAATAGAAACGTAGTGTCTGAAGATCTAGGACAGACCTTGACCCATCCCTCGGGATTCTCGACGAATATGATGTGCTTGCCCGAGCCATAACGCATACCGAGACCAGTGGTGGTGGACACGCCGGCCAATGGAAGCTGTATACCTGTCAATCATGCACAACATCTTTCCAGCTTTCCAAGGAGGGCGCATAATTCGTACCAAAGCCAGAAGTATAAGCCAGTCGTCCGCTTTGTAGCCGGCTCGAGTTCGCCTTCTGGCTATGAACCTCAGGAACACAGCGATGCAAGATAATGCCAGGCACAGGGTGATTGTTGCGATGTGATTTGGTTGTTGATTATCATCTGCATGCTTCTTGTAATATTCTAATTGATCAGGTGGGATTGACGCAGACATAGCTCTGTAAAAGTTTACTATTCGATAGAAGTAGAGTCTTGCGGGTAGAATAAGAAGGTTTATCTGTAAAATCTTATTCGCGCGGCTTAAGAACGTTGAAGTACATCTTCGCCATGTTGCTCCACTCTGTTCCCGATCTGCAGGAGATGAAACCTACGCCTTATTCCATGGTACATGCAATGAGAAGTCCCCTAAGCTCAATGCCTTAGGAAGTCGACTAGCCTGGGCTTAGCAATTGCTCCTTCTGGGTATCTGACCCGCGAAGGATTCTCGCGCATGCTGTCATGCGAGTCGACATCAGAATCCCACATGTCATTGGTTGTACTGATACCTCGCATATTGCTGAGTAATGGCAGCAGTACAGCATATGCTAGAGGCAACAGGTGTGCTTCAGCTAAAGTACCCAGATCAACTTTTGGCCTTCCTCTTTCTTCTTCCCCCAATTCTCGAAGTGCTTCACTCACTTTCATAATTAAAAGGCGGCCTCTCTGTCCAATAGTCAGCAGGGCAGGTAAGCTTTTCTTTTATTTGATCAAAGTGTCAGCAGAACCACAACAGAATGAGCACGCCAACGTCGCTGGAAGTCCTTCTCTTGGGTAGCAGCCCGCTTGAGTCGACAGAAGCATTCCTCACTATTACTTCTAGCGCTCTGGCTCACAGACTACATCAAATTCCAGACGGCGAGACCGGTGTTCGCAGCAATTTCGTCGCCTGGCAACATCCTAATCTCCCCATTGAAATCATACAGCCACGCTGGGGTGGACAGCCCTCAGCCGAGAGTCGTGCCAAGAGTTATACTCTCGAGGACATCAAACCTACGGGGTATGACGACCAAGCTGTTGCTTCTTACGCCATCTTTCGGAAGCTCAAAGTCGAGGGAAAAATTCAACCAAGCGTACGGTTCCAAGTGTGCTTGCCTACACCTCTCAGTGTCGTCCGTGGTTTCGTGGAAGACGATGGCGTTTGTGCCCAGATCGACCCATTGTGCGAACAACGAATACTACAAGCGGTTCATAATATTCAGGACCGAGTCCCACCGTCCGAATTGTCCATTCAATGGGATCTTCCGACCGAGATCGGGATACTTGAGCATGAGCAGGGAAATATAGATGACCGATATTGGAAGCCGTATTTCTCACCCGTGAAGGATGGCATCTTGCAGCGCTTGGTCCGGCTCGCAGCGGTTGTAAGTTCTGACGCCGAGATGGGTTATCATCTCTGCTACGGCGATTTCGGGCATGAACACTTTGTTCAACCATCTGATATGAGCTTATTGGTGGACTTGGCAAACGCGATCGCCGAGAATGTCAGTCCTCTTCATCGAATTGCATATTTCCATATGCCGGTGCCCAAGAATAGGAAGGACGAAAGATACTTCTCGCCACTGAAAGACTTGGAATTGCATGGCTCAAGGCTTTTCCTCGGCGTAGTGCACGCGCACGACGAGCATGGGACTAGAGAAAGGCTTGATGTTGCTCGAACATTCTATCCAGCCATCGCTGGTGTCGGTACCGAGTGCGGGATGGGGAGAACCCCGAAAGAGGATTTGGGCAGTATACTTGACATTTGCGCCTCGGTCTAGAATCAGACCATGCCGTTCTCTGATTACCTCGTCTTTCGTGTAGGTATATGTGAAAGCTGAATCAATAATAACAGCTCTGCTCTTCAGCTTGCTGCGTCAGATGATGAGCCTTTGAAGAACTCTTTGCTAAGGGACACTGAAAGTATGCTACTGAATGCCGAGACCAGAGCCACTGCTAGAGGATGTTGATTTCGGTTGGCCGGAAAGAGTCTCTGTATAACGAGCGGTCATAGCCACTGGGTTACCCCAAAAAGTCTGGAATGGGCAGTCTCTTAAGGGAAACAATTTAAATTGCCATCGTATTCACTGGTTCGAGCCCCTGTTCTTCGGTCTAGAATGGTGAGGTGGGCTCGTGAAGTCTCACGCCAGGTTGATATACAATGTCCTCAATTGAAATCTTAGGAACAGCGGTGGTAACATCCACGTCTGTGCCTGATTCTCTGTGGTCGTATGATTTTGCGAATCCTAAGCACCGACAGATGGCGCGGAAAGAGATAAATATGTGAACATTTCGCAATGAACATAAATACCCGAAAAGATATTTCTGACCTCGTTTACAGAGTCGCCCCGGAAACTCATTTCGACATGCGGCCTCTCATTGGGCCGTCTGAGCGCGCTACTCGCGCCCCGACCGCTTAAGCTGTTTCGCATATATTGGCGGACCCCCTTTTACTTTACCCCATCCCGCTTCCTTCCCCATCCTCTCTTTTCCTCACAGCAACCACCGACTTTCGTTAATATTCCAGTCGCTCGTTCACCCATTGTTCGCGATCGCTGTAACTTCTGCACTTCTTCATCAAGCGATTCATCAATTCCAAACAAAGAAGAGGAACTTTGCCAAAATGCAGTTCGCGACGAGTTTCCTGCTGGGCGCCTCCTTCATCGGAGCCGCTCTTGCGCAATCCCAGATCGCATTCACCACCCTGCCATCTGCTGTGCAGGCGGGCGTGCCCTTCACGCTCAAGTGGGGTGGCGGTCAGCCCGACGTAAGTCTCCCAATGCTCCAGCGCATAACGACAACAAGCCAGCTGACCCAAATGCTCTCAGCTACCCGTGACTCTAACGCTCAAAAACGGCACATCCGCAAATCTCCTATACGTCGCCACGATCGCAGGTATACTTCTCACCCTGACTCGTCATCCCTACGAAACTGCTCATTTGCGCGTCCTGCTCACAATTCACTAGGCAGAGCAACCGGCACCTCCTACGACTGGACTCCCAGCAAATCCCTCACCGACGGCGAATACGCCCTTGAAATCGCGCAAGGCCTCGACAACATCAATTACTCCGGCCAGTTCACTCTCTCCGGAGGCCTCCCCGCCACCACCGGCGTCATCTCTTCCTCTGCGTCATCCTCCACTATGTCATCTTCCACCATCTCATCCTCCACCTCGTCATCCGCCTCCTCAGGCATCACCCCCATCGTCCCGATCCCCGTCCCAGTGCCCCAGGGCGGCAACAACAACACCCTCGTGACAACAACCACCTCCGCCGGCAACGCGACTGTCTCAATCACGACCCAACTTCCCGGCACCGGCGTCTTCGCAAGTGGCGCAAGCGGTGCAGGCGGCTCGATTGCTACCGGCACGGTCATGGATCGCAACACCACGATGAGCTCAGCGACTCTGAAGAGCACCTCTGCGTCCAGCACCGGCCCGTCAAGCACGAGCGCTGGTACGACGACAAGCAAGTCAGGTACAAGCTCGACCCCGAAACCGAGCAGCACACCCACGGGCGCGGCTATGCGCCTGGGCAGTCCCGTAGCGCTGATCCTCAGTGTCTTCGCCGCGGTGGTGTACTTGGGATAGACGAGTTGAGTGCAGCGTAGGGATCTCGGGGCTTGATTCTCTATCCGCATATTTCCGTAATGTGTGTCTGTCTTTGCGATGTCTGGAGTGGGTGTTTGATACGCTATTTCATGTGGTGGTGGAAATACTTACTACGTTTCTTGTATTTACACTTCAATGCCGCCGAGGGCGGCTAGGATAGTTTGTACTTAATTGACAGAAAGCGTTCACCCAGCGTGTCCTCCATCCAGAAACGTACATTCGCATCGTTTTGCTTTCTTCTCGCGCGTGAAAAAATATATGCTGGTCAATGCACATAGCAATAGGCGAGACCGCGGAAATATATATACACAAGGTATGGCCGACTCACACTCGGCATTCTTCCTAAGCTCGTCGTCACGCATCTCATTCCATCCACCCAAAAACATGCACCCTACCGAATTCCACCCTCCGGAACCATCTACTCTCCCCTCCCTTTCCCGTCCCTTCACCTCCCCTTCCTTCCTACTCTCGCCAAACCCCCATCCCCTGCCCTAACGCCCGTGGGTGCTGAGTGGTGTAGCTCCCGTCATCTATTGAGGGGGCTTCCGACATCGTCACTGATACAAGGTCCTGTAACGGTTCGCCGCTTCGTAATAGATCACGGCTGGGACTCCACTCCATGTTTATTTCTTCACCAGATCTCTGCTCTAGCCAGCACCCTGTCAGCGCGATGGGATGGGATGGGGTCGGATAAAGTTTTGCTTTGGAAGAAAGAGATGATGTCTGTATTTTCACTGGATGTATAGCGTTGGGGTTTGTATTGGATGGCGTGTACCTGGTGGCCGCAGATGGTTGATCGGGGTTGGGATGCTGGGTTCTTAGGATTCTGGAGGCGGCTTAGCAGGGTAAATTTCGTGTGTAATGTAGCGAAAGACGTTGTTGTCGTGAAGTGGAGGCAAGGGATCTATGTCGGTGCTATAATGATCAAGCGTTGTAGAGAATCCGTCCACCTGACACATATCATATCTACAACTTCCCGCTTGCTCTCAAACAACGCACCACTCTTCCTCCCCTCCACCTCCGCACCTCCCACAGCTCCTTCCTAGTACGTACTCCCCCCCGGTATAACCTCCGGCTTCACCCTCCCCAGATCCGGGAACCGACTCTCCTCGCTCTCCCTCCCCTCATAGATCGCTCGAGCCTTGCGCTCGCGCTTCGCCTGCGCCGCGTTGGCTTCTTGCTTGTAGTGCGCCATCAGCTCGTCGAGGTTTGCTTGGGAGCCGGCGGGGACGTTGTAGGGGGAGCCGGTGCTGAAGATGCTGGGATGGTGGGTTAGTGGGGATGCTCGACATATCAAGTTCCATATTCGCTTCAGCTTAAGGCCCGAGCCCTTGTTTCGTCTTGATGCTCCCAATCGCCCCATTCGATGAAGCCCAGCGATGAAGAGTGTGAAACCAGGTTTATAGGTTTTGGGGAGGGGCTGGGATTTGCTCACTCGGGAAACCGCAATTCCACAATCCTCCCCTTCTTCTTCGCCTCATCCGCCATGCCAATAAATAAATGCCGATCATGCGCCGCCTGCTCGATCATAGCCGTGTGCATCGTGTTCCGCCGCTCGTCCTCGGCGCGCCAGTAATCGAATTTGTGGATCATCCTCGTGAGCCAGGGTGCGGTTTCGGGCGTTGAGTGGTCCGGATCGGTGGAGGAGGAGCTGCGGCTGAATTTGTAGACGGCAAAGGAGAGGGGGATGAGGGCGAGGGTGAGGTAGAAACCGCGCTGTGGGGGGAGGGAGTCAGCAAACTGTTGCCCGGGGATTTGGGGTGGAGAGGAAAGGAAGGGGGGAGGGTGGAAAGAGGTGGGGGAAGCAGTACGCCTAAAGACTCGTTGACGGGTTCGGGGTGAGGGGGAAGCGAGGTCGGTTGATGTGCGCCTGCGGAGTCGGCATGCCCAGTGGAGGAGTCTCGACGGCCAACGATAGATTCGTGGCGGCGTTGTGGTCGTCTCAGCAGGGGCTGGACTATTCGTCGAGCGGGCTGGCGGATTGGATTCATCCTGTGCTGTCAATGCTTTTGGTGTAGAAGCTACCTTGACTATCGTAGTGGTGAGGAGCTTGATATGGGGTGAGGTTCGATGTTGAGAGCTTAGTCATGAGGAATTAGCCAATTAGACGAGAGAAGGAGTAGGCGGCGAGATTTGGAGTCTGACGAAGAGGACAAGCTGGCAGTTTTGCGGCATGGCATCCTTCGAATACAAATTTTCGAATAATGTAAGAGTCATTCCAGGTAGACGTTCTTTTATGTAAATTTGGTCCAATCCCACTCTTCCAATTCCTGTTTCATTCCGCAGGCCACAGAGTCCAATTATCCTGACGCTTTAGTCCGACGTCTACTTCCATGATGTTTATACCATATATTCTATCATTCTTCATCACACTTAACTCTTTCGTCCAAGGGTTGCCAGATAAAGCGCCTTCTCCAAAAGCCTCAACAGAATTAACCTGCCATACCAATCACGCCTCAGAATGGTACGTAGAAATCTAAGCTACTCTCACGTTTTTCTGTCAGACTATCCAAGTAACTTGAAATTAATCTTAAGCGCACGGCTCTAAGCGATCTTGCGATCTGCGGCAGTCTTACTATTTTGGTTTCATAGAGCAATGCTGACTCTCAAATCTACTCAGTTATCCCAGCATCTTCCAAGCTACAGAGAAGTTTCAAGTCGTCCACGACGACCAATCACTCCCACCAGGTCTCCATATCCGCATGAATCTCGCCACCGGCGTCAAGGAAGCTCGTCTCAACGTCCCTGAGCCCGAAAGAGCGCACTCTGATCTCGCAATCATCGACGAGCCGGAGCTGTACCACGACCAGGCCGTCCTCGAAGAAACGCCGCCCCGTGTCCGACCCCCAAGGTTCGATGCCGATGAGGCTGCTTTGTTCCACCATGGGCTGTCAGTGATGCAATCCTCGTCAACCAACGACGAAGGATTAGTCCCCGTACTTTCTGACCTGCAAGAACTATGTCACTCCCAGGACTGGGGAATCGCACTCGCCAAAGACGGCGCCGCGACACGATTTCTGATCCAGCTCCTGCAAGACATATCCGGGAAACTCGCTATCCGTTCGCTCTCAGCTCTGCTCCTCGCTACAGCTATCCAGAATAACCCCGAAGCTCTATCCGCCGCTCTCTCGCATCTCTATTACGACGAAGGGCCGAAGGGTCCACTTGACGCGGTGATGCTTGCGTTGCTGCATGATCAGTGTCCGCAGTTGCTTACCAGGGTCGTGTTCCTTTTGTCTGCGCTTTGTCAGGATCCGCAGCAGTTCGCGCGATTTACTAATGCCGGGGGTTTGGAGATCTTGCTGAGAGTGTTTGACGTAGAGCATGTGGGGCAAGATGAAAGAGATAAGTTGAGGGGCAAGATAGCTAATTTTGTGCTTGATCATCTCGATCAGTTGGATGACGTCGTGGCGGTAGCAGAGGAGAGGAAGGCTACGGAGGGGCCGGTGGAGGAAGAGGGACAGAACCGCGATCAGAAAGACGATGGTGACTGGGTAGTAGTTGACCATTTGGAGGCATTTCCCGAAGCCAAAGCCAACACTTTCAACCGAAGAGCCTTCAGAAAAGCGCTGATAGACTGGGACGATGCGCTTGGGAAGGGTATCGAGAGACTCAGGGCCAGGAACCAGAATTCCGAAAGCGCAGTACTTGATAGCTTCGTAAAGGCATATAGCGCTACGGGAAGAAGCTTGAAGGTCCCTAAAAGCGGGTGACGGCAGCAATCTTCTCATTCACTACCTGCTACCACTTGAAGAGACCACACAGAGACGACCGAAAAATCCCGCCACCGTTCATAGCTCACACAGATGCGCTCCTAACCATGGGCAGTCTGTAAGCCATAGTCAGCCACCACGCTCCCGAATAATTCGACGGCCTTGGACGGTAACCCAGCGTCCTAAAAGCCAAGCAGGAGTCTACACATACCTGCAGTGGCTCAAGTGAGCCCCGGTTTCTGAGAGAACACCATCTCGCCCAGTGCCTCTTCCTCCAACACATCTTCAGTCGTTACCTCCTCATCCAACACCACCTTCTTGCCCCCCTTCTTGGCTCCACCCTTAGCCTTCCCAACAGTCTTCGCCTTCTTCCCACCTCCAGAAGCGCTCGCCGCCCCATCCTCCCCACCCTCACCAGCCTCCCCCTCATCGACGGCCTTACGCTTACGACCTCCGACTCCGACCGCCTTCTTCGGGGTAGCAGCTACAACCGTATCGAGCAACTCTACATCCGGGTTCTTGGCGATTAGCTCCTTAGCCTTGACGGCGAGTGCGCTGAACGTGTGACGGAAGCTGGCTGCCGAATGACCCTTCTCATCGAGCTTCGCGAAGACTTCGTAGGCCTTGATGCCCGGAGCGGTGCCGCCGGTGGAGGCGATCATTAGGATCAGAAGTTCCTCATCAGTGCACTTCTCGACTCCGAACTTGGCTTTAGTCTGGTTCGACATGGTGGTGTGTGCTGTTGAGGGGGTGGGTCAGCAGTCGTTACGGCGATAGTTGAAAAGTAGCCGCCAGGGCCTTTGTGTAGGATATGTGGGGAGAGAAAAGCAGGAAGTAGATCTTGTAAAGCGTTGAAATACAAGATCAAGAATCAAGAACTTGGAAACCCTCACTCGGCATCAAACTCCTAGCCCAATGCCTCCCCCACTCACATCTCCCCATCTCAATCCCCAACCCCAACAGTAGCAAGTGCCCACATGACTCTCCCGCCCAACTCACCCCTATCGTGAATCCACAAATACATCAACCCAAAACCACAGAGTCCCCATGGCCGGCAGTGGTAGGGACTTATAAACGTGTAAAGGCAAGAATACAAGAAAAGACGTATAGTCGCGAGAATAAACAAATAAAACAACAGCCCTCATCACTAGCACCACCACCCCCATATCTCAAAGGTAAGAAACAACAGCACAGTAAAAAGAGCACTATCCTCATACCTAGTTGATTACTTGCAATAGAATACTCTGTATCTAGAAATGGGGGTCGGGGTTTGGCACGTCGCGTCTATCTAGCTGTCAGTCCACGTCCATGTAAGTGCCCCATTGTCTGGGGTGTAAACTTGAGACAGCTGTTGCTAAACGTTTTTGATAATGATGGTAGAGGATCAAGACTTACTTTGTAGTTGCTGCTAAGTTATGCTATGCTATCTTGCGTTGTAACCGTCGACGTGTGCGTACGAAGTGAGAATTTGTAGATGAAAAGATGAGGCCGACGAAGACTTATCAGACAGCAGCCAGAGCGCGCCACGCTAGTCGTCGGCTGTGAATTTTCTGTCCATGCTATTTCAAATATGGGGTTCCGCGTTTGGTACACGTGACAGCTGTCATGCTAGGATACAGTAGGACCCCCTTTCCATGCCTTTCCTTGGGTGGGCGCCAATACGCCGTGGAGATGGTTGATACATGGAGATTAGGAAAGATCAGCCAATAGCTGCGATTACACTGCTGCCCTCTCTATTCTCTGCCTTGCTTTCGAAAGCCGTGGGGGCTTGTGTCGCCTCCTGACTGCTCTGCTCGGTTGGGCCGGTGATATGGGGTGATTTGATGCCGTTTGGTATGGTGGGTTCGTCAGGCTGGGGCTGGGGAGTGGGTTTAGTGTTTTCGGTGAGGATGTGGGGGCGCCATTTGGCGAGAAGCTTTGTGGTGGGATGGCGGGCGTCTTCGTCTGTAGGCGAAGGGTCAGTGTCTGTGAGTGGTTGGGCGAGGGTGGTAAGGAAGGGAGGGAAGGGGAGAATAGACGAACAATTGCGCCAGAGGTCTTCGAGGGCGTCGATACAGAGGTCACGGACGGGTGGCCGGACGAGGATGAGGTAGCTGTTGCTCATTAGCTCTCTGCCTTGCGATTTGCTCGGTGCGACGTGGGATCGGGAAAAGAAGGGTAAATTTACTGTATAGCATTAACCGCCAAGGATACACGCTCTGGGTCCTTCGCAAGACTCTTGACCCGCTCCAGTATCTTGTAGTCTACAGCCGGGATCTCGGACAAGAAGCGGATGAGCACCTTGTCTTTAGGTTCCAAATAAGGTAGGATGCCGTCAAGGACCTTGAGGACCCATTTGTCGTACTCTTGTTGCTTCGGCCTTTTCGATGATGACTTTAACTGTCCAGATGTAGCCTGGGCCTGCAGTCGGTCGTTATACCATTCCTCATTGAGCCAGGAGATCGCAATGGCCATCCTTGCCCGGAAGTCTTCGATAATGTACTTCCACAGCGTCTCTCTGATACCTTCGCCAAGACTTGATCCTGATACGCTTTTCGTCAGGGCTTGTGACTCGTCTTCCTCTTCATCTCCACTGTCGTCTTCTAAACCCGCAGAAGCCCGGGTGGCCAGCCGCGTAATGACAGTAATCCAGGCTTCTCGATCGTAACTACTACCCGCCAACCGGTTAAGGCCTGGCTTCTGTCGTTTCGCTGTTAATGGCTCATCGAGGACATTCATCATGCTGAACACACGACTTATGGTGCCTTTGGCTATTTCCTTTATTTCCTCCAGCGTCAGAGGTGGTGGTTGAGGGAGCTTGAAGGGCCCAAGAGCGAGCTCTGTAGGCGTTTGGAGTGCATCTTCAGGTGGTAAAGCGTCGTTTTTGTTACGGATTTGCTCTGCATCTTCGGTAGGTTGAAAATTGGGCTCGTAATCTTCTTCCTCTTCTTCAATACCACCTGCACTCATGGGAGCACCTGGGGGCGGAAGCTGCTGCTTTTGGCTGAGAGATAGATATCGGCTCCGGACATGGTTAATGGCTTCTTCGAGATGCGGTTGCTCAATACGGTGGAGGACAGGGAGGGTTATCTTGACGACGAGGTCGATAGGAAGCTGGGTGACGTCGAAGCTAGTAAGGCCTGGGTCTGGCGTGAGGGTAAAGACTTGGGCTATGCTGTTTGGGCCAGGAGGTAAAGGCGGTGGTGGGGGGCGTGTCTGTATTTCCGCTCCAAGACGTATCCTTTTCGTGTTGTCCAGACCATCCGTGGGTTCGGTGGGATGGGGCCGTTTGTTCCTGCCTTCGTCGAATATTTCGAGGCGGGTTTGGGTGATGCGGTCAAGGTACTGCTTGATCCGTCCAGCGAGTGGTCCATTCTCATTCCTGTTCTCCGTCAGTGCTAAGTCATTAAATGATACCGGTTCTTATTGATATACCTTCGCAGTGTGTTCAAAAGAAGCATCCGCATGGTTTTCTCCAATGACCTGATTTGTAGCTTGACCTTTGTACTCATATCTTGACTGGCTTGTCTAAATGGACTAAAGTTCAGAATAGACGACACAATTCTGCCGGCAATGGATGGACGACTTCGAATAAGTGGGCCGAGACAGTTTAGGGTCGCCGTGATGAGGACAGGATTACTACGTATACATTAGTGATTGGCTCTATGCCACCATTGTCCGACGTACCTTGGTTGTTCTGTGAAGACGTCCAAAAGCCTGTCGAGAAGTCCCGAAGCCTCGGGCTCCAGCTTCGAAGGTGGGATAAGAGCATGATCTCTGGGAACCAAGGCGAGTGATATTTCACTCTGTTCAGGACGCTGTAGCTCGTGTCAACGTATTCTTGATCAATATCTCGTCAACGTCCACTGCCTACCCGTGGATCTGCAATCGCCCCCGGTGTCTGTAGCTGGACTACTTTCTGTGCGAACTTGATGCAACACATTCTGACCCCCACAGCGGCCGTGTCCCATCTCTTCAGTATATTCGATTTGATAGCACCCATGTTGCCCCAGGTCTGAGTGTCATAGGAGTTGTTTAAACTACACAGAATATAACATGAGATAATGTTCCATGCAAGTTCTTCAACGATTCGGCCTCCTCATCCGAGCCTTGGCACGAATGGCGTAACTATGAGGGGATAGGGCAAGGGACGTACATATATCGAAAGACGATGCCATAGATGCTTGCCGCAGCTTGCACCACGGCTTTGATTACATCCGCATCTTCATATGGGTTCTCCAGCAATAGCCTCAGAGTTTGCAGTACTATCAAGCTCATATGTTCCTTCTGCTGTGATCCAACCGCCGGACTCGCAAAAGTCTCTGCCAGAAATTCCGCCCCCCATCTCCGGAATTCGAGTTGAGCATTGGCGCCAACAATCGGTAGAATTCCTTGTACAATCTGAGGGTAAAGCGCGGCATCATTGAGCACGATTTGTCGGGCTGACTCGAGTTGGCCTAGCTGATCGGCGACTGAGACGGCCATTGTGGCCAAGCCGATGATAGTAGGAGATGGGCGCAGCAGTGGCAGTCTCGCTCAGGTCTACGGGGCACAGTTTGCAATGTGGCTTGGATGTTGCTAGTATTAGGGGTGGTAGAAGTACATAGCCTAAACCCAGATCGTAAATAAAAGTGGGGAGTACGTAAAGAGTGACACGAATTGAAGCGAGATATTCTACAGCATGGGCTTATTATTAAAGAGAATCAAAGTCGAGGTCGCGATTGAACAAAACTCCGGAATGCTTGGCAGGGTGATCTCAAGCGAGCTTAGCCGCTCCCGCAGAGCCGCCCATCTCTCCTCGGCAATGGCATCTTCTTCAATATTCGTGAAGATCAATTTGATTTTTGTGGTTTGAAACAATGCCTCTGTGAGTCCTCGCTGTTTGGCCTTCAGCATTGGGCTACTTTGCTAATGAGGTTCAATTACCAGTATACCTCGATCAAGTTATTACGACAGGAATTACCGCCAGACAGCTGCCCTCATCCGAGCCCGACAACCCTACCTCATCAAAAATATCTTCACAGGCTTGGGTATCTTTGGCTTCGCCATCGCCGTCTGTAAGACCACCCGTATCCTACTATCACTTATCCCTCAAGCTTCACAGCTTTGCATGATCCATACTGATGGCGTGGCTTCATTCATAGATTCCTTCACTATACGCGCAGTAGCCCAAGACGATTTCTCAGATGTTCAAGTGCCAGATGCGCCCACACAACCACCACATACGCCCAATGCCGGTGTGGAGAAGCCGGTCACAGAGGCAGTGTTGAATCAGGAGCGAGCCAATACTAAGGGCAGGATATGAGCGTCACTCGCATTGGTATATCTGCTTAAACAAGGTTCATTGAGCCTGTTCATACAGGAAGCTTGTGTAGATGCTGGTAATCGGTGGATTGGGCGTTATGACACTTCGGCCTGGGGCATGATCGGCGTAAAGAACGCTTTGCATAGGGGGCCGCTGCTTTCAAGGATACATTGAGCAAAATCTAGTTCGGAATCTATGAGGAAAACCCGTACGGAAGATTTGTCCGCTTGTTTCGAGTCCTGTCCCGTCCAGTTCACGATTCACCTCTCCTTTTCGTCTTCCCCCTTTTTAGGCCTGGGTTGATACCCGAGCTAGGTGTCTTGCCAAATTTTGCCTCAGCACACGATATTCCTCCTAATACACCTAGTTATATAGCTTATGATATTAATCCAACAGCTAGGCACGAATCGCTGACTATTCTACAAGAACCCGACAATTGTAGTACATCTTGATAAGAATAATATCCGTCGAAGACAAGAACAACAACACTGTACATCTCCACCCATCCAAAGATCGCCAATGCCAATATACCCTATCTACCAATTCAACTCGACATCCTTTACCAGTTTACAATAGCACCCAATAGGACTGCGACCATGGCTCCAAGCACCCTCGGCACCGCCATACCCTCAGCACCGTTAGCCGGCTGACTGGCCGGTGCACTAGTCATCCCTGAAGCCGCTGTACTCGTGGACGTCTTCTGCGCCGTATTTGTGGTCTTCGTCATACTCGAGCCCGTCGACGTCGCAGACTGCGCAGATTTGCTCGTCGTTGAGGACATGGTGCTACCGCTGGTCATACTTGAGCTATCTGTTCCAGTACTGGCCGCCGACACAGTTGAAGACGCTGCAGAAGTTGAAGGCGTGCCGGAAGCGGAGGACGCCCCACTGGCGGAAGCAACGGTGTTGGAGCTTTCGAGTACGAAATACGGAGAAAAATTCGCCTGACTGTGGTCGCTGTCGGAGACGATCTCAATACTGTAGTCGGAGCCGCGGGTCGTGTCTGCTGGAGGTGTGTAGGTGTAGCTCCCGCTGTTGGGGATGTTGGCTGCAAAATGTTAGTTCGGCGACACAATTCGCTTCGACACCGATCCAGGCGGGAGATCAAGGAATACCTTGGATTACAGTCCCGGCTTCGAGATTGTTACTCGCCCCCTGTCGCAACCTCAAGGTCACGGTGCCCGGCGTGGTGGGGGTCCATGTTAAGGTTGTCGGTTTTCCTGCGGTAAGGGAGAAGCCTTCGGGAACATTGAAAGGATTGGGGTTTGCGGCCAGGGCTACCGCTGCGAGTCCGCCGAGGATTGAGAGTAGTAGAAGGCGCATTTTGAGAGGAGATTGGACGGCTCGATTATCTCTATTTCCTGGGCGCAAGTTGGAGTAGGTGAGAAAGATGAGGCAGATATATATTATAGTAAGAAAGAGAATGCCCTGAATCGCAGAAAGTCAATTCAAGGAATACGAACGAGCGGACGAACACGAAGTCAAAAGGTGAGAAAGAGAGAGAGAGAAAGAAAGTCTGACATGCCCAGCAATTGATCTCCAAGAGTCCACATCGACGATGTTTAGCCCAAGGTATCCTTGGCCCCTTGCCATCTGGGGCAATTTACCTGGGAACCAATCAAAGCGTGATCGCAACCTTAAAAAGTGGAACCCGTTCTTCAGGGTCCGGAGAAATACATGCACTGGCACGGAGTACTTCCAGCCTCGAACCTTACTTTAGCTTCTTCACGACTCTAGTCATGAATGGGCTGAAAATGCGGTGGTCAAGTCCGTAAATGGTCCTCACCTCTTTTACATTCGTGCAGTAGTTGGAGCAGTGTGAATTTCTCATAAAATTGAGAGCACTGGATCAATAACATGCGAGCCACTAATTCTAAGCTGCAGCTGTCAGCATCACGAGCTGATCTCCTGACGCTAAAGCTGACGCACATACCACTACTGAGCGACAATTTTTCGAGTCAAGGATCTCGATAGCTAGGAAAAAGCTAGGGGAGAGTATCGGAGGCAAAATCGAACATCAAATAGTCAGGAACATAAGCATAATCTACGCGCCGGCACCGTGCACTTCCTGGAGAAGCATGTTGACGGAACAAGTGATGGACCGATCGACCAGTAACGACCTGAGCCAAAGAGGCGAACAGTCAAAGCGTATTGCATACTTGGTTACGACAACTATCGAGGCATAGAAAGGAACGAGAAAGGAACGAGTCTAGCCTTTGTCATCCTCGGTTATAAACGACGCCGATAATGCCAGACACATCGGCCCTGGCAGCTCTTGTCGTGGCCGCCGTTGCGCTCCTCGTTGCCGCGTTTCAACTGACGCAGCAGATGCTAGCTACTGCCTACGTGATCCGCAAATGCGACCAGGTCGTGACAGCAGGCCTTACTAAGGGTGCCAAACGTCAGTGGCATTGGCGCCAGTTCCGTTTCACGGTCACATACAACGCAATAGTATTTGCATTACCACAACCTATATACTCAAGCTTAGGCATAAGCTCCACCATTCAGATTGATAAATCCTCACAAGAAATATGGGATCGGGCCAGCAGGTCGAGGTCGCAGCGAACATCAGCCCAAGGATGCTGGATTTCCTTCGTGCAGGACCTCGCTATGTCCGGCTGTCTCCTCCCGGACGATATCTGTACCAGAGAAGAAAGTGGAGACCGTATTCCTGACGACCTCACAGTGGCCCCGACAAGGGTAGATGCTATGACTGTTCTGTTGAGCTGCATTGCAATGGGGATGCAAGTCTTCAAGTATTCTCCTACGACTCATGAAATTACCCTCGCGGGTGGCGTTGGCAGCATATCTTCTTCAATACATCCAGTCTTGGGAGGCCTGCTGCACTATAGTGTATTCTCAGATGTACCTACAATAGGGTTGGAAGCTGCCAAACGCCACGCGCATGCGCTCCGTCACAAAGAGGGTGTCTGGGCTAACGCCGTGTTTGGACGTTTTCGCGACAGATCGTATCGGCCAGAGATGGTTCCACTGGACTGGCTAATGGAAATGAAGATGCCGATTTTGCGTCAGCACGGATGGGCAGAAGACTGCGATGCTGACCGTGATGTTGACACTATCGGAGGAGCAGCTTCTTTTATGGCCTTTGGACACGTTGATGTCCATGAAGTTGCTCCGCCCTGTGTTTTTCGCAGATATGCTACCCATTTTGCTGAGGTTATCGTCAAAGCACACCATGTGGAGACTCTCATGAGTCGGTCCAGGCCACAGGTTACAGACCTGGCCGGGATGTTTACAAAAATGTTAGAGGATTACGGGTACTCTTCACCTTACCTTCCTCCTGACCTATCCACATCGCCCTATGTGTACGATCCTAGGGCATATCGTGCTATAAAAGCTAGCACCATGCTTGCAGACAACGATTTTTTCGACGATTTACAATTGTCTGCCCAAGATGGCTGGAAAGGCCTGAGCGAGGATTATCGTGACCCAAGCTCGTACTGCTCACCTGCAGTTATGTGGCATCTGATTTGCTTAGCAGACAACTACATGAGTCAGTTGCAGCTACATATCTCCCAGCAACACTTAAAGAATAATCAATCACGGGCTGACGGAGCAAAAGTGGATGAAACATGGAAATTAAAAAACGTACTATCACGGGTTGACGCAGTCGTCGCACGTTCTACCCGTACGCTATCTGCTGTTGGCGCTCCTTCCTGGGGAAATGCGTCGGAAGTGATCATGGCATGGCCTCGGACGTTTGAGACGACTTACAACGAGGTTTTGGTTGACCTTGAAAACCGCGATCGGTTCCCGGAAAACAATGTCAATTCACTACGAGATATCGTCCGGCTTTACGCAGAGTTGAGCATTCTACGATCGGCCTACTTCACAGTCATGTTGCGAGCCGCTCATCCTCTTGGGCCTGGACTCAATGTTGACAGCAGTATTGAGACCGCTTTAGCTTATATGGCATGAACTCAATACCGAACGCTCTCAAGGCTCGTCAACGATTCGCTCACCATGTATCCTTGGTACGGGCTACTTATTGACTTGAAGCTAGAGTTGCTGAAATCGCAGGTCATCGCTTCCGCTTGGGGTGGTGCACCACTTGGGGTTTATCGACTTACGTTCATCGCCAGTGCCGTCCTTGGGCCCTCAATTAAGGTGTTCAGCACGCCAAGTGCTTTGACGGTTCCTCTCCTTATGGATCTTCACTGGTCGAGAAATTCCCTGTCAGTCCGTTAAATCGCTCTTCGACGCTTGACATAGACAGATTACTGCTCATACGGCGTGGGCTTGCGGCGGGTGGTGCTCCAAACCCATGGAACTTGTTGCAACAAAGGATCAACGATGTGTATATATATTTGTCATGGGCTGATCTTCCGTCCAGCTAAAGAGGAGACCACCGCAGGATTCTACTGATTTAGTCAGCGTACCCGACAGGAAAACGTCGCAGGAAAGGTACCTTAGCGCGGCTGTGCTTATGGACCACTGGGAATTGGTCCATACCTTCGCGCGATGTCTCCATGGCATGATGATGCCCATATGTTGGATACCCTGCGTGGGGAAATGTACAAATATCGCATGTGCCATCGATTCTTTTGCCTTTACTGTAGCAGTTCAGCAACTTTAACATTCAGCTCGAGGCTTGATTTTATGTAGGTAGGTCGATATCTAGATTATATTTCTTTGTCATTCATCCTCTCCATTTCTTTCTCATCAAGCGATCTGTCAACCATAGCATCCACACCCAAGCTCTAACGACATTAGGCTACTGCCTCCAGCCGCTCCACCATGCAGCATTACTACTCCGCCAACCTCACCCTCAGCAAATCCCCTTCCACAACCTTCTCCCTCATCCCAAAGAACTTCTCCATATCCCACCTCACATCAATATACCTTCCCGCCAACCACTCCTGCCTCGTCCTTGTCAGATACACAAAAGTATCGCTCGCCAGCTCAACCTTATCAACAAGTACTACACCCACCATTAGCCCATCTCTCCCATCTCAACCACCCCTCCCACCGAACCACTCACTTCGATCCTGCATCTCCTGCGGCATCCCCTGCGCCAACTCCGTCACCACTCCCCCTGGGTGCAGCGAGTACGCCAAGATGCCTTGCTCGCCATATTCCGCATTCGTGAACTCCGACAGTCGCAGCAGCGCAAACTTCGTCATCTGGTAGGCGCTCGCACCATAAATCATAACGTGCGCGCCCACAGACGAGATATTCAGTATCGTTTTCGCCTTGCTGGCCAGCAGGAGCGGGAGGAAGGACCGCGTCATGAGGTACGGCCCCCGGATATTCTACCACCCCATCAGCACTCCCCTTGTGATCCCTTAAGACAAACATCAAAAACGACGACGAGAATCAGGAAGCACTCCAACATACCACCTCCCACGTCCTCCATCACCCCTCCGGATCACTCTCCCCAATCGCCCTAAATTCCTCAAGATACCTCGCATTATTCACCAGCACATCCACCCACCCCAGCTCTCCTTTCACCACCCCCGCCGCCGCCTCCACGCTCGCTCGGTCTGACACATCGAGCTTCACGCACACCACCTTCGTCCCCGTCCCCAACTGCCTAATCTCCTCCGCCAAGTTCTCCAAATCCGAGCGCGCCCCGAGCCCGATGGCTGCGGCGCCGGCTTTCGCGTATGAGAGTGCGGTGGCGCGACCAATGCCTTTGGAGGCGCCGGTTATGAAGATGTGTAGGCCGGCCGCGGAAGAAGAGGAAGGGGAGATGAGGGGGTAGGTGTCGTGGTGGAGGGTGGGGGTGAAGGTGAAGCCTGGATTGCGGGGTGGGGGGATTAGTGGGTGGTGGAGGTGAGAGGGGGCAGAGGGGAGAGGGGGGGGAGATACCATTTGTTGCGATGGGCTTTTGGAGGGACATTTTTGGGGGGAAAGGGTGGAGATTTGAAGTCTGGAAGGAGAGAGCGTTGCTAACTATTCGGGAGGGGAGATGGAGTTGCACAGAGGTGAGTGTATGGCTGTGCCTTGCAGTGATGCTTTATATGAGCTTGATCGAGCTGCAAGGTGACGTGGGTTTAAAGCCGGTATGTCCGTACAATACACAATAACTCCGGTAAAAGCGTCACAACGCTGGAATGGAGTTGTAAGATAAGTAGATGGCGATCAAAATGTACCCACCTTGGGGATCAATGAAGCACCATTGACACGAATAAGCCAAGAATACAATGCATTGCCTATATCGCAAAGGAAAAGTGGGATTGTACCACATCGAAGTCCTAAATTTAAAAGACTTATAAACTCCCAGCGTATGTGGTATCGTAGCCCCAATTGCCCCTTCCAAAATGCCTCCACGCACTCGGATATAACGAACAGTATGACAAACCTCAATGCAGATCCCAGATCCCACAATATCCATATCCTGTGACGCAACATGTCCAAGTATGGTACTTCATACAGCACGGCCCATGGCATACAGACTATACCCCCAACCGATGAACCTGACCAGTAGCGCTCGCGCTTATAGGCGTGGGTGTCTGGTAATGGTGGAGCAGCGGGGACTGGTGTGTGCTGTGCGTTGGTTCTTCCGCTTTGACTGTCGGGAATTCAAAGGGGGAAGTCGTGGTGTTGGCTTTTAGATTCGGCGTTGATTCGAAGAGTGCGGGTGGATTGGCGCTATTCAAGTGATGGGGATGGCCTTTGACGTGGCTGTGTGCTTGCGATGAGTGGCGCGATGTAGATGCGATTCTATGCTGCTCCTTCGGATGGTCACCGCTGGTGGTCGCGAGCGGTGCTCGGTCTTCGGTCTGCATATCCGGCGCTTTGGCGAGCATACCCAGTAGATAGGTGTTGGATCCAACTCGGCCATTTGGTTTGGCCCCCTTAGCTTGCTGTTCGCCAGTAGCTGGTGTGGCTGCCATAGAAGAGCTTGGACCGTCAGGTATCGTCGATGCAGAACCTTGCAGACCGACCAGGTCGACAACTCGCCTTTGGGGCACAGGAGTGATAAGCGGTGATTCTGGGCGGGACATTGCAGACCGCTGTCGCTGGAGCTGGCTATGAGCTGGATGCTGGGGGTTGGCCCATGGGTTCTGCTCTAGGAAATGTTCGTCGGCTACGGATCGCTGTCGTGAGAAGGTTGATGATGCTGGCAGAGAAGGTCTGGGTTCAGCAGGTTGGGCTTGTGGTGGTTGGATTGTTATCTGCGGAAAATTTAGCCTGGAACAGCTTTCTTGCGTGGCCGGTGATTCACTTACACCCATGGCCTTCAGATCTTCATCGATCTCGTGTTGCCTCAGCGGCTTGAGATCTGGTGCCGCAGGGAAGCCGACGAATTTCGCCACTCCTGACAAGATCGACACCTCCTTATTGTACGCAGTCTGTCTCTTGATCTGATCCGACCGCTTAGGATTATAACGGTACATGTAGTCCGGTGCAGAGGTCTCAGCGCTTCTCCTCTCGCGTTGAATCTGGTAGAACTCCTTGTTCAATTTCTCCAGGTGTCTCTCGCGAATAGCTTGCACTTCCAACATGTACTGAGAATGGGCCTGGGCTTTCTCTGCGATGCTCTTCCTCTGCAGCGCTTCTAGCTTGTACTTGATCAGTGTATCTTCGTAGCGAATCTTCTGGTCTCGATGTCGATCGATGACTTCGAGAGCGGCTAGAAGTTCTGGATGGCTCGGTGTGGGGGATTCGAGCATGGCAAGTTCGGCGTCGCACCGTACAATCCGTTCATCATACAATCTGTACAGTGACTTGTCAGCATTCTGATCACCATCACAGTGCCATGAGTGCTGTACTTTTCCTTGAGGTTGACGAAGCACTTCTCAATTGCACCCAATGCATCCATGGCCGTTCTCTTTTTCGCCGCTATTCAAAGGTTAGCAAGGCGAAAAGTACGATGTTTTCATGGATGAAGCCGCCGGGGGGCACAGATTTGCACTTACCACTCTCTTCATTCTTCACAGTCACGTCCAGCTCCACGCCGTCAATCACACCTTCCATCTCTGCATCCTCACCGTTGCTGTCATGTGGCTCGACCGTCTCCACCATAATGCCGATACTTGAGACTGGTCGTTCAGAGGCTTGTCTTACGTCGATGTTGGCCTTCTTAATCTTTCGCTTGCCTTTCGGCAAAGGCTTCTGGACGGAGGTGGGTAAAGCTTGCGTAACATCGAGATCGTTCGTCGGTGACTCAAAGGATCCATCCGCTTCTTCTTCTTCATCGTCCGCCAATGGAGTCTCGAGCCGCTCTGTTCTCGGTGTCGCTGTACGACTCAGTGAAGTACCAGCTGCTTGCGCTCGTGTCTCTAACGATGCCCGACCACTTTGTAAAAGGGCCAGCCTTTTCCTTTTCCTCGATGGTGATGCGCCTGAGTCTTCGCTAGAATCTTCAAGGGACGAGATGTCCGAGGTCTGTAGTAATGTGTCGCCGTTGACTGCCAGACCCATAATACATCAGACATTAGAAATGACGGCTGAAGATAGGAACGACTTACCTGAAATTGGTTCTGTAGTCAACAACACGGTTTGACTGACAGCAGTGCTACCGTTTTGCCGTCCCGCACTCGACGCTGAAAGGACAACGTTTTGGTGTGTGCGTGCCTTCTGAGGTGATTCCTCCAGCCGCTCTGTCTCTGCTTCTGTATCACCTGCATCCGAAGCTTCCTCCATCTGTATAGATCTTGAGCGTTCATTGGCACCACTGTCGTCAATCTCGCTCAAGCTGCTGGAGCGAGCGTCGACATCGTTCATCGCGCCTTTGGGTTCTAGTGTGTCATATGTCGGTGGTGAGGATGGGAAGTGCTTCAGATCCATATCGTCCATGTCTGGCAGCCGTATCGGAGGGCTAGGCGTCATAGTGGTGCCAGTGTGGGAAGAGAGGCTTTCGCACGGTATGGCCCCCAAGGGGCTTCTCAGAAGATCAAGATTGAATGGCCAGGGAAGGTACTAAATGTGGTCTCAAGGACTATCTATCTAGTCAGCATTAGCAAGATATTTGTTGCTTGTAGACATGGATCATTGTAGACTGGACGTATGACGGCCCAAGCTCGGTTTTGACGCTTGATCGCGCAACGCCGTGCTTTTGCATCAGAAGCGTTCAAGGATGTTGAATAGCTCTGTAAACAGTTTTATGTCGCCCGTAGCAGCGCTGACAAACTTTATCTTGCTGGAAGTTGCGAAATAGGTCAGGCGCTGAAAGCAATGTACGTACTCTGTGGGGCCCCAATAACCGAGTCTTGATCATGGGTTCTAAAGAACACTTCTTGTCTGCTTGCGCGGTGCATGAGTGGTCCAATGCCCGAGTTACGAAGTTTCTGGTGCTGGAGATATATGGGCGACAAGCTCAGAGTGAGAGAATGAGGTGGGTTCGGAGATGGAGAAGCACAATGCCCTCCACGAGTGAGTGCTTAAGATGAGATCCCGGTATTGACAGCAATCTGAGACGTCTAACTTGAGTGACGCCTTGGCCTTCAGCCTGCGATAGTAGCTTACAAGGCTGATCAATTTGCAGAGGAGGATTGGGTGTGGACTCCAAGAACGGGCACGATTCTCCAGTTGAACCAGGAACCGCATCACAGGCCATATGAATCGCCGAAGGCGGACCCTGGCTTAGGCTAATCTTCGGATGCACTAAAATTGGTCATTTACCCGAAGGGCCTTGGTTCTTAGCCTCGATAATCAACTTCTGCCTCTGATTCGGATCGGAGACGGTGCCATACGACTATACACAGCGCAAATCGAGTCTTGCATCTATCTCTTTCAGTCGAAGGAGTCGATATACAGCACTAGTACCAAGCTTCTCTTTGTCAAACTCGCCTTCTCCCCAACATTTTCTGCTTCATACCTCTGCACAGCTGACAACTCCAGGACCTCCGTCCCCGGATCGCTTTACCAGGCGGAAGTCAAGCATGGTGTGCGGTTGCGTGGAAACGATGGCGAGAACCTTAAATCGAGCATCATCACATTAACAACAACCTCGAAATTCCAAGTCTTTTGCATCATATGAGAATGCTCAGTGGCCTCATGCTACGTGTATTATTTCCGAACCTAAGATCTTGAGTATTGACTATGCTAACAGCAGACGTACGCCGATTTGTTCACCTCTGAGGCTACTCGGATCGATTCGGATCGATTTCCACGTTGATGCTGTTACTGCGAACAATTGCTGGCGGACTTTTTGTCCTCTCTTTTCTCAGTCCATCTGGGGGCCCCCCCCAATCTATGAGCGGTCTCCCTGGATAGTTGATAAGTTCTCGCCTCGATATAAGTGTGAGACATATCGCCTCCAAGTAATCCAACTGAAAGCACAGCACCCAACAATGACTCCCACATTCTCCTTCCCTGGTCTTTTGATGAGCTTGGCTTGAAATCAGGCTCCTAATTCAACTCAATCTTTTCTCAATGCAGTATTAACGTCTTGACAGCTTCACGTCTTCACTGTCGCCTCACGTCCTCATGCGCGACATGCAGTGTATAGGTCTTCATTCTTCCCTTACTAGCGCTCTCCCTTCAGCAGATATCAAGGACGATTTTGTGAATCCAAAGGGTTCGAAACTCAGCGGCTTGGATGTTGGCTCCGCTTCACACAATGACTCCACGCCAGGTCGCTCAGACGGGAATATCGTGTGGTCGGTGACGACCGGCTTCAGGTCGTCGAAGCAGTCCACATGAGGATGGTAGCGGAGCTACCGAATAGTAGAGGGAACTGCGAGGCCTGCCGTCCTGTTCTCGAGAGCTGTCAGTCGTGCGACTTTTCAGATCATGTTAGTATGGACTGAGACAGGCTTCCGTAATTCCCTGCCGTCGCTGCGATGTTTAAGACTCAGTACACACTCAGTAGGGTTTGGTGCCTCGCTCAGTCGCCTGGAGGGCTAGCTGAACGAATCGGGCACACTTCAGATGTGGCCTTCTCTCTGGCGCCGGCCTTGTTCATGAGCTCCTTTCCACTCGTTACGGTCGACAACATGATCTGTAGGTGTAACTTTCTTGATGTCGTCTTTTTTGGTGGACATAAGCAGATGTCTCAGGTTGCGATTCGCCTTAGACTCGAATATTACAATCTTCCACTGAAGGTAATCTTTGTTGCAAATTCGCCGTGTTCTCCATCATGTTCCTTTCCAATCTTCGAGCCGCGTTTTGTTACTTCGGATTGAAAGTGTTTCGGATGGGTGACCATGGCGTTGGGGGCCCAAACCTGCAGGGGGCACAGTTCCGGCTAACGATTACAAGGATTCAAGTATATTTTACTCTCGCTTCCCCCCTCCTGTGTTTGATGAATGTCGTTCTTGCCATCAGTCCCAGTTCCAGTCAATAGACGTCCACGCTTTTGCTTTCTCCTATTCGAATAAATTCCTTTCAGCCGGGTCAATTGCATTCTAGCTTCTCGTGAGATCGGATCGCAAGTTCGTTTGGGTACTAGAACACCACATTTGTTCGACTCGAGACGTGCCACAATCCATTCGGGCAGTTTCTGTCGTGATTCTGCCAGGATCACAACTCCGAGGCCACAGGAGTCCTCCCGCACGACTTGAAACACGAAAGATCCAGCTTGGACCTCCTGCGCTGGATTCGAGCGTATATTCTGACTTACGGCCTTCGAAGATATTATATTGACCTGATCGACCTACTCAGAGTCTCTCTGACTGCTTCCTGGAGCACCAGCAAATTACAATTCGCCAGTTGCGTTACCTCTCCTTCGACTTCCATAATGCGTCCCGCATTCTCCACAATCATTTTGATAACGTTGGCTTTGGCAGCCTCCTCCCTTGCTCACCCGTAAGCCTCTGTGGTCGAATGTTCGAAAACTTACTGACATTTGCAGCGGCAACCTCGATGTCCTCGAGAAGCGGTGCGCAAACACTGGAGGTAAGCATTCTTTTGGACCCCGTAACGTCCAATAACTCTAATCACCTCCACTCTTGCCTTCCTGTTGTCTTGCTACTCCATCATCTTGTAGTCCGTCCTATTTTCACACTTGCCTCATCGTCTCCAGCCCACTTGCCTTATCTTTCTTACGATTTCCGCCATGACGTGGAATACTGACACCACCTAGGTGCCTGCACACAGAACTCCGATTGCTGTGTCGGGACCTGCGCTTTTGTGATCAGCCTCCGAGGTGGAACGACAGCACAGCAGTGTGTGGCGCCGACGCCTGGCTCATAGAGTCCAACATCTGACGGGCTGCTTCATCGGATGGGGAAAATGGACGGGTTGTGGAAGGGAAAGGAACATTGCGGGTGCATCCAGTGTCGGCACCGTGATGCTTGTCGTCGTACCTGATTTCTTTTGTTAGACTCATCTAGGGGAGCTTGACAATTGAATTATGTAAGGATAACAGGAGTTGGAGAAACTTATTGAGGACTTCAACGCATTTGCTTCTGTATTTGCTACGGCTATCCCATGCGTTTTCAAGATGCACCTGTAAGGGGTAATTGATACTAAATGTCTTTTCCACAATACCATTTCGTAGACCTTATTTTCATCGTTGTTCTTGGAAGCATTCATCGAGTGCTCGCGTTATATCAACCCAACCATCCCCCTTCTAGTCACGGGCCAGTCCTGGTCCTTAGACCCATCGCCATTCCGTCAAAGCGCTAGTCGAGGAACTATCAAAACAAAGTGCACCCGGTCCCGGCGGCGCATGGAATACGAGCGAAATTTAGGGTTTTCAAATGAGGTTCTAGTCCGAAGAGATTTGGTTGTCCAAGACCACATTCATCACATGACTTCATTGATGAAGGTGTGCCTGATTCACACCATGATCTACTGATGCAACATCTTGAATTGATGAATACGAAGATTCGTCAGATATTGTGTGAAGGATTTAAGGCTTCTTCAATTAGGAAAGAACGGCACCAAGCCGAAAACGTTACGTGAATTGTGAAGCTTCAGGCGCAACCTAAAAGTGTGCTTCTTTTGAGACTGTTCGACCCATTCGACACTCCTATCTGATCATCTCATGACACTGAAGTAAGAGGCTGGTATCGAAGGCGTCATACGGTCTATCCAGTATGAGGCCGCAAACATGAACAATCAGCAGTTCAGCTTCCCTCCTCCGCCTCCACCACCGCCCCAAGCCGCCAACTATTATCCTCCACCACCAGATCATTCGCGTCAAAACTTCAATGATAGGAATAGTCGGGGAGGCGCTGGTCAGCGTGGACGCGGCCGTGGCAACAACCGGGGCAGTTCAAGAGGTGGATATGCTGGCAACCTAGGACATGCATCGAGCTACGGTGGCCATCCACAAGGCGGTCTGAGAGGAGGGAATTACCCAAGCAATCAGGATAACAATTATGGAGGAGGCCACTATCCACTTCCAGAATACCCTCAAGTCCAGCAGCCCCAATATCCTCCAGGCCCGTACAACGCGTACAGCCAGCCAGCCCCTCAATACCCTCCGCCTCAGCAGTACCCCAATCCTCAACACCAGCCATATGCCTTATATCCCAGCAATGGGCATTCAAGCGCACCACATTATAACGCTCAGCATCAGAACCAGCCATATGGATATGGCCAACCCAGCCACAGCGGACGATCCCATCCTAATGGGCCCCAGCGCCTGCCGATGATGATGGGCCCACCGATTTACATAGGACTCGATGGTCGGCCTACTGATTATCGAGCAGCACCATACGGATCTCATGACACACGTGATGTCAATCGAATGCCACTTGGGAACCATTCGCCGCGCTCGTCTGGTTCAACTCACCATGCGTTTCAGAATCCATTCCCTGCTCGTGGCAAGAAAAGGAGTCGCTCCGAAGCATTCAGTCAACCGAGACACTCCCAACCTAGACCTCAAGCAGCCCCAGCTGTGCCCAGCTTTGGTAATCCTCTCCCCGTCGATCTTCCGACGAAGCCTCTGGGATCTGCAGCGAATGGCAAGAAAAGGAAGAAGAAACGTCGACATAATCAACTTGGTTTAACACCGAAGACTGAGGAGCATGAGTCAAGTGAAGAGGAGGATGATCAGGACGAGGAAGCTCAGTTGGCAGCTGCCACTGGCGAACAGTAAGTTTCTCGATTGTTAATCGAGCAAAGGTCATCAGCTCACCAGGTCCCAGACTTCAATTTACATACAAGGGCCAAACTTCCACTCTACAATCACCTTCCCAGATCGCCGCCTGGATCGCAGATCGTAAGAAGAAATTCCCAACCCAAGCGCGGGCAGCGGACGCAGCAGAGCGTAAAAAGCGTATTCAAGAGGAACAACGCGCCGCACGGCAAGCTGCCAAAGAGTCTCAAGAGAAGCGGAGAGCAGAAGCTAGGGCTAAGCAGGAAGAGCAGCAGATTGAAGTGTTAGGTGTGGGTGTGCAGCCTGCTTCTAAGGACCCTGATCAGCCTCCGAATACTGCCCAGGATACGAAGCCTTCCAAAGCACAATCAAAACTCGAGAAGCTTCGTAAACGTCTTGAAAGAGAGGAGAAACGGATTGCGAAAGCTCAAGCGAAAGCCTCTAAAATCGAGAGAAGCGCCGCAGTCTCCGCAGAAGTGTCCATGTTGTCGAATGCGCAGGAAGAACAGAAGCCAGTCAGTAAGTCGGAGGTCGTAAATGGTATCGAATCGAACGACAAACCCGTATGCCTGGCTTCGTCTTCTAGGGAGGAGCCGGTAATGCTACAGAATACTAATGGACCATCAGCCGAACAGGATACTGTGGATATTAGAAATGACGGTACTTTGGAGGCTCCCGGGTCCCCTGGAAAATCAACAGCTGAAGCGGTTACTGCTCCCAATCCACTGACTCCAACTTCGCAGCCTTCAATTTCAGATCTGGACCCAGCGGCGGTGCCGATTCATCTGTCGATCGGTGACCCGGAACAGTCCCCTGAGCCTGTTGAGGTTGTTTTTCATCCGTCTGCACCGTCCGCACCGTCAGAAGCTGTCGAGACTGAAGAAGACTCCAACCTGTCGACTTCAATAAGCTCATCTGGTATATCATCTTGCTCTGAAGATGAGGATTCGACCTCCTCTTCGGGCGGGTCTTCTTCTCCAGACGATGCACCAGAGATTGTCACCTCAAAACGAACGGCTCCTGATAAAGTTCTGGCGCCAAAGCGTGAAAAGCCCAAATCTAAGGACATCTGCCGGGCTTTTCTCAAAAACGGACGATGCTTCCGGGGCGAGAACTGCAAGTTTAGGCATGAACTACCGGAGCATGGAAGGCAATCCAGAGCGGAAAAGCATATGAAAGCTAACGAGCCGAAGAAGGAGAGGAAAGGGCTGTATCAGCGAGTAAGTAATTGAGAGTCGATTGGCGTAATATTGTTGACTACTAATACTATATAGCTTGTCGAGCAAGAGAAGGAGCAGCAGGATCAGCACATTTTGAACACGATTGTGAGTCTGGGAGAACGGGGGCTTCTTGCAGAACCAATTACTCAGGAGGGTGGAGATAACTCTCAACCACCTTGAACATTGCATGATTGTACGAATAGACGGAGGATTCGGATATTGCTGCAGCTTGGCAAGGGGTTTCATGATATTCCTGCATCTTAGACGCATCTATCCTCAGAGCATAGTATTGGACAAAGAACAACGGCTTGGCTTGGAGCTACATAAGATCACGCGTTCCCAAAACAGTCTTTGAACGTTTCGCTGAACTGAATTACCCTGCCACTGTTCCCTCGAAAGACGTGCCAAGCCTATAAGTCTAATGTTACGAGTACACATTCAACTGCAATCCCGGTCGATATACTGGGATATATATAGGGAAGAACCATATTGTCTACATGTACTTACATGTATGGTGGGGTTATTGTGTGCTTGTTCATCGCATTCCTACCTACCAGTTCTTGGCGCGTGGACGATCTGCCTATCTTATCAATCTCGGGCTGATCCAACGCTCCACGCAGCTAAGCTGTTAGAACCGATGGCGTCATTGTTGAGCTCGCTCTCGGCGCGCAACATCTTTGTAAGACACAGGTGGCGTGCTTCAAGCAGTCTCTTTTATAACCAGTATTCATAAGAGTATCCTGACGTCCCCACTCAGCCCACATTGAACGCTCCCGTTCCATCGCATCAATAACCCTCGTGTCAATCCCATCATGACCCTTTCCAATGGCGTGAGGAGAGCCTCGATAGAGACACCTCCAAGGGCCCCATCACCTGTCTACAACTTCGGGACGCTCGCGGTACACGCCGGCAGTCCCCATGACCCAGTCACCGGAGCTGTCATTGAATCGGTATGATTTGTGACAATCAATGACAATGCGCTTCGCTGACAGGAGATAGATATCTCTCTCGACAACGTTCGCGCAATCTGGGGTTGGCAAGCCCGTCGGCGCATACGAGTACACCAGGAGCTCCAATCCCAACAGGTAATCCCTTTCATACCCCCTTTGCAACGTTGTTAACGTAGGGGACAGAGAAAACTTCGAGAAAGCCATTGCATCCCTCGAGCACGCCCGCTTTGCCCTTGCCTTCTCCTCTGGCTCTGCAACGACAGCCACAATCTTACAGTCGCTCGCAGCTGGCAGCCATGTTGTTTCCGTGTCAGATGTATATGGTGGTACACATAGATACTTCACTAAAGTCGCCGCCGCGCACGGAGTTCAAGTCACATTTTCTCCCAGCATCGAGAACTCAATCGCAGAGCTGATCCGACCAAACGAGACGAAACTTATCTGGATCGAATCGCCTTCCAACCCTACACTCTCCTTGGTCGATATCCGCAACGTCGCAACCGTAGCGCACCAACACGGCATTATGGTCGTTGTAGATAATACCTTCCTCAGCCCCTATATCCAGAACCCGCTCGATCACGGCGCCGACATTGTCATCCACAGCGTAACAAAATACATCAATGGCCATTCAGACGTCCTTATGGGCGCCGCAGCTTTCAATTCCCCAGAAATCAGTGAACGTCTCACTTTCCTACAAAACGCCATTGGTGCCGTCCCCTCACCCTTCGACTGCTGGCTCGCGCACCGCGGTCTCAAAACCCTCCACCTCCGCGCTCGCGCTGCTTCCGAAAACGCCGCTCTCATCGCGCGGACACTCTCCGCCTCGCCGCATGTCATCGCGGTCAACTACCCCGGCCTACCCACGCACCCACAGCATCACATCGCATTGAAACAGCATCGCTCCGGCCTCGGCGGCGGCATGCTCTCTTTCCGCATCAAAGGCGGCATGGCAGCCGCGGAGCGCTTCTGCCAAACGACGCAGATATTCACGTTGGCAGAGAGTCTTGGAGGGGTGGAGAGTTTGGTGGAAGTCCCAGGGAGCATGACGCATGCGGGGATACCCAAGGAAGAAAGAGAGGCGGCGGGCGTCTTCGAGGACTTGGTGCGGATAAGCTGTGGCATAGAAGATGGAGAAGATCTGAGGAAGGATGTTGTGAGAGGTTTGGAAAGGGCTGTTGTAAGGGCGAAGGTCAACGGCGTTATGGAGAACGGCGTTGGGATAAACGGAGGAGTTCGAACGGAGATTCGGTGAACTGATCTGCTCCGAATCTGGATCCATCTAGATTAGGGTTGAAGAGAGCAGAGTAATCAGCGTAACACTCGTGTGCTTTCGCCCAACAATCGTAGATAGCGTTGACAAGGCGTTGTTGTTATTAACAATGGGATAGTCGTCGAATTCGAGAAGCATTCAATAAAAATGTCGCAAACGTGGCGTTGGTTGGCTTTAATAGAAGGTAGACCATTGTTCGCGAGACATTAAACTGAGCGAATTTCGCTTTGCGTTGAAGAAGCGTATGTGGGTTCTGCTGGATTTTCGTGTAAGAATACTTAGCTCTACTAACAAGCAGTAGGTTCGTAGCCGGCACCGCGTACGGGTGATCCTCGTCGCCGACCAATTTTTTTTAGATTTGCCCTTTGGGGCTGCCTTTCGACCAGACGAAATGATAGAGGTTAAAAGTCATAACAGGTCACACACGGATTCGAACCATGGACCTGGAGATAACTACTACTGCAATCTCTCACTCTTTCACTGAAGTATGAGACTTCGCGTTCTAGAGTAGTTTTCTAAGCAAAAACTATTTTCAATAGATAGGGAGGTTGCGCAGCCTCAATTGAATTAGTGACACAATTGGTTTTGGGGAGACTAGTGGGATCTAGAACCGCTAGCTCGTCCGCGCTATATTCGATCTGATAATATACTTCGCAATCTGGACATTGGTGGAGGCAACACAGCAGTGGAAACAACAATGCTATATAAAGGTGGCACAAGAGTTAAAAGCGTCCAGGCGTGGCATGAATTCGCCAGTCGGTCTCCACAAGACTCCTTGCGCTCGAAACGAGGCATTTCTCACGACCGCCTGCCAATCATCAGGCATGCTCCTGTCGCCTAGATGGCATGCCTATATTCAGCTTACAGACCCACAATGACGCCTTTCGAGCTGGAGGCGGGCGGCTACTATTTCGATAAGCATGTAACCAACCGTAAGTCCCAGCTGAAACTGTAACGAGGTCGTTGGTGGACTCTGCCAGAGCAGATCGTTTTAAGAGCTGCCGTGACCCAGAACCAGCCTCCGTGCGCGTTCTTTCCCACTCTTTCCCTTGCAGACCAGGTCCATTGACGATGCGTTTTTCTTCGCGTTTTGATAGCTTTTTTTTGTCTTCCATTGCCACGCTACTGTTCGCTATAGTCGTGAGCGCGGATCTTGGGGACGACGACGTCACAGTCTGCGATGAAAGGTTCGGTAAACCACTCGCGAGATCTCGATGTTTGGCGGCGTTATCGAATCTGCCTTATAGCACTCTGCCTAGCATCTTCACAACCCGGACACACTCGGAGACCAACAACTATGAACCAGTTCCACGGCGCTTTGTTGATGCTACCACCAATCCAGCTTGCGCAATAACCGTCGATTTAGAGGGACATTCGATGAACGACGTCTTCGTTCTCGTCCCATGGGCCGAGATCCGGGCCATTGCACGGCATACCATCGAATACTGTGTTGGTAGAAGCACTAAGGGCGGAATGTCAACCTTCGGGCTCCATCATGTGTTTGAGGCTGTCATATCTCCTACACCCTATGATCCAAGCACCGAGCCTGCTGCTGTCGTGAACCCTGATGGTTCAATCGATTCAGTAGCTATGGCCCCAGGTTCTGCGGGCGGTATTAGTGAGTCCTTGATCTCGTAGTCAGCGCTGACCGATTGACCAATCTCATACCGTCATGGAGACTTCCCTCCGCTCGTAGTATTCTATCTGCCCTTCATGGTTCTGAGCTTATGATCGATGTGGATATACCCTTATACTTGACCGTCACGGTTTCTGGGCCCCGGGTACGTCCGCCTGCGGACATCGGAGTGTTCGAGATTTTGACAAACCTGCTTTTTTAGTTAGCCAACCATTGACATCATTTGGCATTTATGGAAGACTGACCTTACGGGTCCAGTACTGAGGAAGCGATGGCCTTGGCCACCACACCCATGCGGCAACAGGCCCTCCAGAGGGTCAACCAAATCCTCCTCAACGGGCCATATGGCCGGGGCCGGGTTGTCGACCAAGGTGGCCGCCCCTGGTGGGAATTCTTGTTCTTGCGTACGGTCCCTTCCGATCCACTGAACACCAAAGTCACTTGTGCTCCATCATTAGGAAAGCCCAGTACTGCAGACTGCGAGTCGGTGCTCTTCGAGCTCATCGGCTCAGGAACAGTCACTCTTGACTCAGCGTCAGGCCCGTTGATTCACGTATCCGGTAACTGCGCCATCGGTATCGAGAGCACATCGAAGCAAACCACCACGTGGGAGACGATCCGCGGTATAGCAGACACTCTTCTTGCGACATGTATCTCAAACCCCATCTCTGGCGTTGTTGGGGGTTTTGCTGTCAGCAACGCCATCACTCACGGATTACCAAAACGACAGGCAGAGCCAACTGCCCAAGCTCCAAACTTTACCGTGTCAATGTACCTTCAAGAACCATTCAATAGCCCATCTTCCGAGACCTGCGCCTGGAGGGTAGCTTCTTCTCATACAGGCGACGTGAGGCAATGCCCGGCGCCCACGGACCCTTGGCGGCCACCCGAGCGGAGACTTGGAGAGAACGGGACGAGCTTCGCTGAGTGGCATCAGGGGAACAAGACCATGATCAAGGTTGGGAACTGGACAGAAACCGTTGAGGGCAATTTTACAGCCTTACTTGAGGCTGCCAACCTGGAGAAGAATCGTCGCAGAACCAAGGGGTAAAGCTTTACTTAGGACGCAGGTTTTGTAGCGATCGACAGCCATAAACTGATGTCCGAAATTCGAAATGTGCGGTTCTGGGATCTTTACAAATGTTTTTCAGCTTCCCTGTCTCTTCGTTGCATATTGCAATCTCGCGAAGCAGTCATTCTTATGTTTGCAAGATCGAACCAGCGCGTATAGCTGTGAGCAATCTGAGTTCGTATGCACTCTTCTTTTTGCACGGATTGGACAGACTTGGGCCTTGAAGTCACCGAGTCCCGTACATGCTCGGAGAGCAACCAGTCAGGAAAAACCGAAGGAGGTGGTGCATCGGTCTTGAGCATTTCCTTCGAGGAATCGTAGGAGAAGACATATTCATTCTACCTCCTTTGAATCAGCATAGTCAGAGCACAAGGCCATGAAAAGAGTGTGGGTACGATCAGTTATCGAAACCATGGATCTAGCCTTCGCAGTGGCGGCTAGCGGAACCACTTGAAAAAAAGACTAGATCTTGAATAGCAGACAGTGCTGTCTGAGTCGCAAACAGTAAGTTGCAAAGTGCTCGCTACTGTTTTCGAGGCTGAGCCTTGCACGGACGTCTTGTGTGTATTCAAGCGCCCTCTGATTCTCGCTGTCAGTGTCCATATCAATGTTTCGCCGATCGCGTCGATGGGATTGAGATCACACATCAATTATGCTCGACTTCTGATGTCTTCTTCAGACGAGCGCACAAACATTTTTCACACCGTGTCCATACCTATATCATCGCAATCGCACCCGAACATGCAATACCAGCGACGATACTCGAAGCCCCAGCCTACTTCCTAGATGAACTAAATCCACACCTCTCCTCCCCATCGAACCCCTCCCATCAACATACCATCCACGCTGCCCAGAAACAGGAAATTGCTCTATCCGTACCCTCCACCCCCCCTCCTTCAAACCCATAGCAGATATCCCTGATCCCACGCCCCCACATAAGACAAACACACTATACAGTCGCGCTTCGTCAATGCCACAATTCGATGAGATGCGGTGATGGGTAAATCTACCAGTGAAGATCTATAGACAGGGAAGCAAAACATTCAAAGCATCTGAAAGAGCGATTGCGCTCAGGCCCCTAACCCCCTCAAAGATGCATCACGCCAGGGCAGTTTCTCGGGCTCGATGTAGGGTACAGATCGCGGCTCCCTTTGAATGGAGAGAAGGGGCGAGGGATCAAGATCGCGAAAACGGGGATATGGATCAAATGCAGCGACTTTCCTGCAAATAGATTGATATATACTTTTTGGAAACCCAGGGATGAGTTTGCCACAGAGAAGTCGAAGTTTTGGCGAAAACGATTGAGGTTGGTTTTTTCGATAGCGCTGGCGCTCTAATGTACGTTCGAGGGTCTATGGAGGCGATCAGGATAAGTGAGGACATAAGGCAAAAGGGGGGATGGAGACAGCATTGCCCTCGTAGAGTGCCAGAAGGATTTTACAGTTCTTGTTGGATTGATGGTTGATGGCTAGACGCTATTTTTGGTCTGAAGTGATACTGTATAAGGCAGAGCACGTTTTTGGTGAAGTATGAAAGGTTCAGATCTCGAGGCTGAGGGTGGTGTCGTCGAGGATACAGCAAAGGGGGTTTAAAGATCTTGTCCATTCTCTGTCCATCGTCTCGCATACAGCGAAAAGAAGTTTTCGTCATCCGGACATGTCACTATCTGCCTATGATCCTGTAGATAGGCGCAAGAATGTCCATGAGCTTGGAAACCCGATTCCGTCCCCTGTGATCGTCCCAGCCTCCCTGAACGCGACCTGGAGGCATGGTGGATTTTGCTTGATGATTTTAGCAAGAGGTGAGATATCTGAGAGCGCGATTTCATACCTTGATCGAGCGGATGGTAGAAACACCGGGGTTCAGAAGCCCTCAACTGTTGAGGTCATCCGGCTTCGTTCAGGCTGGCCACGCCCAGGTTGGGACGTTTCGTGTAAGGATAATCCAGTGAGACGCCTCTCCAGTGGTCCATCAAGCTCCAGAGTAGCCACGTCTTCCAGCTCGCCAAAGAGACCTTGCTCGCCTCCAATCTCGATGCGGGAGAAGTCCGGGAAGGAATATTCCCCAGGGGCACGGTCATATCTCATGTACTCCAGGCCTGCCTCGGTATAGCAGACTTCCTGCTTTGTCTCAGGATCCCAGTACCAATCCATGACACGGGCCAAAGAAGGGCCGAACCTCGATGCTTTTGCACAACGGTGGCCTCTGAAGCGGGCAGGTTCGAATTTGAAGTTTTCACCAAACTGTTTCAAGATGACTTCGCCCTTCTTGGGTTGTCTCCCATAGGGCCAGATGGCGCAGATAGGGGTGCGGTTGTGATCTCCTGGGAACACGCCGTAGACCCCTCGGTTATTACGAAGGACGCGCTTCTGGGCATAGAAGGTGAAATCGCCGTCTTGCGTTTCTTCGCCGTCGGTGGGCCACTCAGAGGCAAGAACAAACCAAGGCTGACGATGGCGGAGCTTTCTATCATCCATGTCCATCACAAGGACGTGGCCGGTTTTCGTCCAGATGTCGCGGGAGGTTTCTTGCATAACCCAGCCGAGACTGGCGAAGCGGCGGAGCTTGTCGTCGGAGCTGACGCGGGTGCGGGTGCGGGGTATGGGGTTGGAGATGTTGGATGATGATGTTTTGGGTTCTGGGGATTGGGAGGGTGGTCCGGCGCCGGGGGGATGGCCGTCGGGGTAGCTGATTGCGCGGAGTCTGTGGCTGCGAAGTCGAAGGCGGGTTCTTCGTCTGGCATGGCAGACGTGGGGAGGGCGCCGATGCGAGGGAGTAGTTTCAAAGTTTCAACGTTGTGTGCCCATACAACTTTCCGAGAGTGATCAGCCCAAGACGGCCCGAGGTGAGGATATTCTGCAGTGCATCGGGCTCGGAGGATGACTTCCGGTCGAAAGGATCGAAAGCATACTTTATGCTGCATTCCAAAATTCTTTGCTGCTAGGTGGTGGCCTAGCGTTGGCGGCCTGTTTCGCTCTCGCGTTCTTTCGCACGTGATGGTGGAAGAAGTCTGTGCTTGTTTTGCCACGCAGGAAGGGGTACCGCTCTTGGGCGGCCGCTATCTGCGCATCCACCTGGCGAATATGTTCCCGCACGTCTAGGTCTTGGTATCGACCCATGTCTTGTTCCATCTTGTCGAAAAATTCTTCCAATGTATGTGGTTGAGACATGTCTGACAATGTGGCAGCCTCAATCTCGCTCGCATCTTTTCGCACGTGATAGTGGATGTAGTCCGCGCTGGTTTTGTCACGCATAAACGGGTATTGCTCTTGGGCAGCCGCTATTTGTACTTTTACCCAGCGACGATGTTCACGTGGATCTTGGGTTTCCTACCGACCAGCATCCTGCTCGATCTTGTCGAAAACCTCTTCTGGTGTACGTAGCTGAGACATTTTCGATAGCTAGGAAACTGTCAATGTGAATTGGGGAAGAGGTAAGTCTTGAACCCGAAGACGCTGAAATGGAGAGGGCGAAGCGGAGGAATATAGGCGATGGATTTTGATGGGTTGGACCTTTGAAGGATGAGGTGAAGATGGTGCAGTGGTGAGGTCTGAGGAAGGTGCAGAACAGGAGGGAGTCGATGAGAAGCTCAATGGCAAGTCCGATCCTCGATGATGGGAGACCGCAGTTGCTTATCCTGATGTGTATGCTGCCTTGGTGAAATGTAGTATCGCAAAATCCTATCCTCGAATATCGGAAAAGTGAGAATGAGCTTTGTGACGGGTGAAAAATACTTGTATAATCCCTCGGCTCGCTTAGCTTGCTGCCTAAGATTGATAAAGGTGAGCTGCGGTGATTTGAGGGGATAACGCTGACTGGGTGCGTACGGAAGACATGGGTTGGTGAGATCGTTGTCCCTCGTTCCTATTGCATTGTTTTCCTCCACCCTGATCGATCAACTTTTTTACTCTTTTGCTTTTGGGTTATCGTTGGTCGGTCGTCACTTTCCTCAAAAGCGCTTTCAAGAACTGCCAACCAAAGACAACAGACGTGATAGTAAATTATATGACAGATAAAAGATACTTTTACACTACTCTGATCGATTGATGTCTTTTCTGTTTTGCTTTTGATAAGCTGAGATAGTTCGAGGCTGACGTTGTCCCTCGTTTCTGTTGCAACGTCTTTCTCCACCCTGATCGATCAATGTTTGTCCTCTTTTGCTTTTAGGTCATCATATGTTGGTCGTCATCTTCCTGAAAAACGTTTCCAAGGAATGCCAATCAAAGATGACAAGACAAGACAGAGAATTATGTGACGGGTGGAAGATACTTGTACATCACTCTGATCGATCAACGTCTTTCCTGTTTTGCTTTTGGTGAGCTGCGGTGATTCGAGGGGATAAGGCTGACTGAATGCGCACGAAGGGCACGGGTTGGCGAGAGATCGTTGTTCCTCGTTCGTGCTGCGATATCTTCCTTCACCCTGATCGATCAACGTTTTTCCTCTTTTGCTACTGGGTTATTCTTGGTCGGTCGTCACTTTCCTCAGAAAGGTTTCCCAGAATGCCAAGGACAAGCGGACCATTTCTTACCACCGCATGGGGGGAACTTTGAAAGCATCTCACCTCCCTCATCAGGAATTGTTCGACGCCCCCTGTTCTCAAACCCCAGCCCATCTTCTCAACCTGTCCAGCTCCTCTTTGACGAACCCCTCCAGCCTCCCTTCCCCCTCCATCACCCTCCCTCCCTCCGCAAGCTGCTCCCCAAACGCCATCACCTCCCTCTTAAATGCACTTCCCTTCCCGTGACTCTGCTCCACGGTCTCTTTGAGCTCTTTCCACAGGCCATAGATGACTACTTCCCACCTCACTTCCCTCAACCCCTCCGTTCTCGCTCCCGCCTGACTAGATGAGACCACCTCCGCAACCTGTACCAGAAGCCGGAGTAAGACCCAATGATGCACTACTCTTACGGGATGATGTGTCTGTGGGAAGAGCAGCGGGTCAATAGCGAAATACGTGCTTAGCGCGTTCTTCAATGCTAGGATCCAATCTTGCAGTGAGAGCGCGGAGAGTAGTTGCTGGTGGAGGATTGCCGGGCAAGGATAGATATGCAGCGGCTCTGGCCTTAGTAAATTCCTCGCCTGTTGCAGCAAATCCAGTGCTCGGTGTGGATCGACCTCGCTTTTCGCACGCGAAAGGAGGGCGTTCGCTTTCTTTGCCTTCGACACCTCTGTTACCATAGGCGCTGACTGTGCATCTTCGGCAATGCATAGCGGGCAGTGACAGGCGAAGAAGTAGCGCGTGGAGAGCTCGGCAACGCGCAAGGCGCGGGGTAGAGTAGAGTCGATGTACGAGATCGTGAGCTCGGCGTTGGCGGGGATAGGGAGCAGAGAGCGGATGTGGAGAGCAGGACCGGAGAAGACGATGTAGGCGTTAGGGGTGCAGGAGTGATTTAGACGCGCAGAGAGGGGAGAGAGGGAGAGGCCGAGAGGGTCGAGGGTGGGGGTAGTGAGGGTATGGGTGTTTGTTAGGATCTTAGCAAAAGCGAGTGCATTAGCCGGGAGATCAAAGGTGGGAACGCAAGATACCGGGGCCGGAGGGACGTGAAGGAGGCGTACCCGTGCCACCATCTCCTGAATAGACTCGAGCGATTCAGAAGAGCCGGAGTAGTGCTTCGCCGCTTGGGCCATCAGCTCGATGGTTTGCCATGTTGACAGACCATCCTCGTTTCGCTGCCCGCTCGCATGCTGGGCTTTGAAGTGACTGATGTGCGATTGAAGCGAGAGGAAAGAGGCCCATTCTGCTTTAGAGAGTTTCTGGGAAGTTGGGCGGAGGAGAAGAGGTATGAGAGCGCGGACGGTGTTTGGTAAGATCTTTGGATAGAGACTGCTGAAGAGGGGGCAAAGTGTGCGGTGGGTGTGCTTCCAGGAGGCAGATTGACAGGCCTAGTGGTCGCGGATAAGCCGAAAACAAGCGGAAGGAAGGTTTTAAAGGATCTTGGGGCAACGGGTGGTGCTTATTGCTTGGAAATACTTTGGAAGAAGATGGAACACTGCGGTCGTGTATCGAGAGGTGCACGGCGAACATATCAAATTGCCAAATGACGAAAGTAAGAGAAAAAAGGAGACTCGGTGCAAGCTCACTATCTGATTCCAATACCAGGAGAAAAAAAACATATGAAAGAAGAGGAATTATTCCCATGTAAAGTGGGAACCCTATCAAAACAGAGCTATCCATCACCAACCTTAGAGCAATACCTCACGACCTTACATCCCTTGCACGCTTTCAAACTCGCACAATTCCCATCGTCGCCTTGGAATACCCTCAAACACCATTCACAGGTGTCGGTCAGCCGCGCCGAGTCCAAGACCGTGATCAGTGGTCGCTCAATCTGCGAGATCAAATGACCTGCGGGTAAGGCTTCTGTGGTGAAGAGTCCGAGGCCTGCGTTTGCGGTGGGGCGCAATTTGAGATTTGCGGGAAGAGGAGGGTGGGTGGGGGCCATGACGAGATCGTTGTGGGAAGATGGTGGGGAGGCTTGAGCAGCGGGGCGGCGAGAGCTCAAGCGAGGCTCGGCCTCTCAGAGGTGTTTGGGGGTGGAAGTGAGGTGATCGCTCATCATTCGATCCTCGATGGTGTATTCCTCTGAAACGTATTGACGCAACAGCGATAGGCTGGTCATATATAGTCCCTTGTCAAAGCGGCAAAATGTTGAAGAATTTCAGTGACACTGCATAATCCAGAAGAAGCACCGAGGCAGGATTCTTGAAGAGTTCGCAACCGACTCAGCACAACTGGTGCCGGCTTGTTGGCTACCATAGACGCTGAGCTGTCAGCCCACCGGGTATCAGTAGATATATACACATATAATCTCTATCCATATAACGCCTCCCAATGCACCTTCGCTAAGGATGACATCCAACTCCTAATTGCAATTCCAATGTTTCCCCTTCACGGTGCTATCCCAACCGGAACCGTCATGTTGGCCCTATCGAAGCCATAAAACTTATTGTCCGCCTCTCTCGCGTATTCCAGAGTATTTTCCAATATCTCCTTCGTCACCGCATCCAATTCCCTTGCTGGCCCCGTTTTCGTAGTCGAAGAAATCATACAACACTCCACATTGCTCATGCTCCATCCTGGCATAGCCTCCCAGTCAGCAGTCCCAGGCATCCAATGTGTAAAAATGCCCAGTCGGGCTTGCTCCGCAATCTCCTGGATGTCGGTCTTTATTTTTTCGTTCAATTCGCCACTGAAACCGTCTGCCGAGCTGGATAGGAGTTCACGAAGCTTTGGTAGAGATTGGCCCACGAGTGACTTATTCTTGCGTAGAGAGCCATTGAACCAGAGGGGGCGACCGAGATGGTCAAGGTGCAGTGCTTGGGCGCTGCAGACTTCGTACGGGTTCGTGGGCTGGAGGTCAGGTGTGAGGTAAATTTCGGAGCCGAGCGGGGCGTCGCCCGACGGCGTGGAGCGGAGTTCAGAGGATTCTTCCCCGTCTGGTGAGGTTTCAAGGGTGGGAGTGTCTTCAGGTGGAGGTAGAACCTCAGGGACTCCGATGACACCTGCGTAGAAAGGGTGGAAATGATACGGAGAATACGAGAGCTCCGAAGCGAGCCAGAAGGTTTCCTTATCGCCTATTGCGCGTTAGACGAGATGTGGACCTAATCGTTTCAGTAGAAGCTCACCGTGAACGTGTTGGTATGTGATTTCGTCGCGAACTCGCCTCGTGTTCATCCAGCACGAGAAGAGTAGACTCATAAATACATTCGGTCGCCCTTTGTCCATGCATAAAGCGGCCGAGTCCATCTCGTGGAAAATACTCTTTTGCCAAAACAGACTTTGGTTGAGCATCGCGCTGGGCTGTCTGTGGCCCATAACGTCTCTAATCCAAGCATGTCTCCCTTCGGGTTTAGCATCAAATGCTCGATCGTGCCAGAACAAAGTCCCTGTTTCGACTAGGCCAGGCTCAGTCTGGAAAAGCTGGTCGGGGGAGCGCACAAAGACAGCATCAGCGTCTAATACGATGGTCTTCTGGAAGCGACTGGCAAGCATCGCGAAGGGCTTCATGGCCCAGCCGCCATCGTGTAAGCCTGCGATCTCTTCGTCAAAGTAGTCGCGGACATTGAGGGTCTCGATATCCGAGCCTAAATCAGTGATGGCAACACGGTCGGAGAATGATAGGTCGCTATCTCCGCCATACGCTATCTGGATTGGTAATTTTGAGTGGAGGACGTTTCGAAGCGAGAGGACAGTGTGCATTGCGTAGATGAGGTTCGAGGAACCCACGCAGATTACTATTCCCGTTGTGCCTAATGGATCACTCGCGGAGTGTTGCCACGGTGTATAGGTCGCTGGCCGTGGTTGCCACCAAGGGAAATACTTTCTCAAAAGCGCTAGCAAAGGCGCTCTATCGATCGTAGGGTCGGCCACTGTCGAATGAGCGAGTGATGAGAACTCAGAAACACGTTCACCCATCGTCCCAAAATCGCTAATGTTGAAGGCTTCATCGTAGGAAGCTTGCAATTCTTGTGTCGTGGCATTGGCAATGTAGGCGTACTCATTGTGGGCGGTGACGCCGCCCAGGTGTAGATGTAAGCTCGACTGAAGATTGGAAACACCTCGGAGACTGGCTGATAGGATGTATAGAAAGAAAGCGCTGAAAGCCGCCAGCACATAGCGATGGCTCATCCACGTCAGAGCTATCATTCTGGCGATACAAACAAAAGGATGGTCGAAGTAAATTCATTGGCGTTTGATACATTGGCCATCAAAGAAAGTAGTTGAAGATGATGAGTTGCAAAGGCCATGAACCCAAGGATTGAGAAAACGTGTACTCTGGAGCCCATGGAGGAAGCAATGCCTCCTCCATATTATTGTGCCGCAGCGCATTAATAATTGTTGGAAACGCACCAAGCGGGAACAACCAGGGCCGCGCAACAAGGGGTTGATCAGAGACGATGGATCCGGCAACGAGTTCCTAGTGCAACACCACACCAGGACATGGTAGTTGGTGCCTATGGGAGGAGAAGATCGTGAGGCGTGAGCCTGGAAGCAGTCGGTGTTCAACGTTCACTGTTCCGTGGCCGCACTCGGCCCATTGTGGGGAGTAGAAGCCCGGCGATGCATGTTGCTCATGCTTGACCATACTGCCTCGTCTTAGCTTGGACGCATGTGGACCACACACATCCAATAGGCCGCCACGATGACGAGGACAATTTCAAAGGAACCGGAGTCGATCATAAGTAACCGTGGGTGCCCCACTAAGAATTGGCAAGCACAGTAAGCACTCCTTAACTTGACGATTCTAAGTTAGCTTGACGATTCTTAGTAGGACACCCACGCTTAGTGTGGCTGCGTAAAACGTTTCGGATTCGGTCGTCAGCCAGCCTTCGCCTCTTCAAACCACGCTGCAAAGGAAGGCTTGGCAGCGGGCGGAAGCGAGCCTGGTGAGCTATTTATAAACTCCACGAGGCCAACGACGCGCCCACGGTTCCCCTAAGGCTCCAAAAGTAATCATGGGATATGGAGACTGAAGGAGTAGCCAGCAATGTTCATACTCGTATGTCAAGGCTCTCCAGCCTCGGTGTCTAGAAGTCTCTGATGAGAAACTAGACCACTATCTCGGATCTGGTCCAGATCGCTCCAGAGGATTTCCAGAAGCCTAGCGCAGAGGCCATCGAGGACAACATTAATGCGAAATATGCCAATAAAGTATATCGAATATTGGTGCATGAGAATTCTGATATGTCTCAGCGCTGATATTCTGTTTCAGGTGATCCAGAAGATAGGCCTCTGTATCTGTCTGTACGACATCCTCAAAGCATCCGATGGCCTCATCGGCCACGGCACTGGGATCGCCAACGTCAACGGTCAGTGATGCCGGAGATAATAAATGTCATTAGGAAAAAAATCATTCATGCTGTGTAGTTGAATTCAGACTGATCGTTTTCCGTCCCTTCAAGGGCGAGGTAATCACCGGCCAAATTAAAAACTCTGCCGACTCCGGTGTCAAAAGTACGTTAGCATGACGATTGCATTGAAAGTGTTGGCTCAAGCAGATGTAGTCTCTCTAGGCTTCTTCGACGACATTTGGGTTCCTAGTCATCTACTGCATGATGGTAGCAAATTGTACGTATGGTGCAACCGCCTCTGGTTCCTCTGTCAGCTGCGTTCACTATCTCATTCGTTCATCACTCCAGCTAATACTAAGGCTGTTGCTACAGCAATGTAGACGAGCAAGTCTGGGTCTGGCAAGATGAGTATTACTACGACAAGCAGGATTGGGTCAGGTTGAGGGTGGAGGAAGAGACATGGCACGATTTGAGTCCCGTGGCGCCGGCGGATAGGGAGGCCGTTGCTAATGGAGAACGAAAGAGTCCTTACCAAATAATAGTGAGTTACTCCACGTTAGATATTGGCCAAGCTTCCCAATAAGCAGTCAAAAAGTGTTGGCGAAGGGGTGGAAGGAGGCTCAAGAGCTGACGGGACGTAGGGGTCGATGATGGACCCAGGCTTAGGATCTGTGCAATGGTGGTGATAATGCCAGGGAGTCCAGAACAGCCGCTGAGCACACCCGCATGCGTATTTCGAGCTACCTGAATGGCCTATCTGTTTTTGACCTCAAGAATCACTCTCCCGACACCAGGGCCCTTGCTCTCCCAAACCACGTTTGCTTTTCCATCATTCTCAGCTAAGACTCTTATGAATTCGTCAACTCCGCCTCCTACTCCGAAATAGACCTTCTTCGCAGCGACGAGGCCTACAGCAGACGTTCCACCAGCTATTGAAGTCTGAAGTACGCTCAAAAGCGTTTCGACAAATGATGAAAGCGTGGCCAGGGAGTAGATCGTTTCGCTTGCCAAGACCATTGTCCTCACATGATACGCTGATCCGGAGGGCGGCTTCGGAACCAAGTCAAGGAATCTGGGGCTCCATGCTCCAGAAATGCAAGTAATCCGGATGTTCCGACTTTCAAGGTCTAGTAAAAAGCGATCGCAAAGATCCGAAGTGATTTCGAGATCACCATCAAGCGCCAGGGGAGAGAAACACTGGCGGGCACACCACGTGAGGATCAGATTGGGTATTGTGGCCAGCTTGAGTACGGAAAGATTGTAGTCGCAGAGAGTGAGGTTGACTGGTGGAGTCCCTTGAGATCTCTCAGGATGTCGCGATAAAATATGATCGAATAGGAGGAGGCTGGGCAGAGCCGATCCAGCTCCAAGCTATAACATAAGTCAGTGACTTTACCAAAAAAAAATCGTCCGAATCAAAGCACTTGCTTCAACGATATCCATCCCAGAAGTCAGCATTTTTTTCTCCTCTGCCGCGAGCATCTCGGCCAGATAATTGGCTAGATCAACGGAACACTCCCAAGTCTTGAAGCCACCTTCGTAGACGTACGGCTTGATATCGTCATCTGATAGGCCAGCAATAGGATCTCGGCCTGACGATGAGTCCTCAGCCATAAGCTGAGCTCGAATATCGAAGAGCTCGCGGCGAGGTATGCTAATGGTACGCCCATCGTTGGTGTGAGTGGTGACAGAGCTGAATGAGAGTCGTGATGGGAGGGATGCGAGCTACTGTTGATTCTGACTATCAGTTGAGCACACTTATTGCAAACAGCGGCTTCGTAGGACACCGCTCAGATTGCAATTGTGGGAGTTATCCAAAATTGTCAAGGAAACATAGTGACAAGGTATGCTCTGCATATGCTAGGATCTCACTCCAGAGAGGCCTCATCTAGGTATGAAAGAGCTAGAATATTCCAACGACCGGCCGCATTGTGCGAACTACACAGAATTTAGAACCACATTCTAATAACACTGGACTCGAAATGAATAAGAAGGAATTGAAAGAGATATCATACCAGGTCTTTCATAGCATGCACTTGAGGCTGTGATACTGGATCATGCTGTTCCGGGATCTGGGCATGTTCTGTCGCGATATCCTCTTCGTTGACTTCTTGCTCGATGTCATCACCACCGAAACCAAAGGAGAATGATCGAGCCATATGTATTCTCAAACAAAAGTTTTCGACAGCGAGTTCTCCAGAACCATAACCATACTCGACACTTCCGGGCTCATAGACCAAGATGTACGCCAAGCCTCGCTTAGTGCGCACTAGTCGCCCTATCAGTGGGTTTACCCCCTCGGGCCGACAAGCACGGGTAACACCTCAATACCAGTATTATGTATATAAAGCAAAACTGGTATATTTTTTATGTTTGCTCTATACATGTATATAATCGCTCTATAGCGAGGAATTTCCGCCAATTGTCCCATAGTACTGGCTCTCACTACGTAAAATAAACACGTCGAGATAGCTCTATATACTCCCGAATTGGAGGCTTTAGGCCGTTCAATAGCCACTCGATAAGGTCCACATCCTCGCCCCAAACTATATACGGCCTTGCCACTGCCTCACCCGTTTTCCGTACAACTGCAGAGAGACTATTAGGAAGAGGGAGGCAAACGTGATGGCGGCTTGAATGCCGAATACTTTCGCCGGGCCACTCTGCGTGACCCACTCGATCTGGATATATGTTGCCATGAACCCACCCCAACTGCGGCTGGCCGTGGTCCACGCGCTGACCTCGCCTGAGCCTTCTGGGTAGCAGTCGAGCAGATAGGCGTTGATGGCGGTGGTGACGATCATGACACCGAAGCACTGGATGCCTGCGAACACAGCAATCACCACGTAGTGCCATTGATGCTGAAGTGAGAAGCCCAGAATGATTAGACTGAGACAAAGGATGAGGGTAGCTGGGTAGGTGATAATCAGGCGGGCTTCCGGGTCAAGACGCCCGCCGTGGCGTCGCACGTAGAAACGGCCCACCGCGTCGTGGAGGAAGTGCCCTGCTAACCATCCCAACAGGACTCCGACAACGCCGAAGAAGTAGAAGAAACCTAGTGAATTTTCAGCTTGTGTCGCTGGAAAAGGAAAATCCAGAACGAATAAGCAAACGCCAGGTCAGCTTACCTAGGTCTCGAGGGGAGAAGTCGTAAAGGTTCGTCAGCCAGATGGCAACGGTCGTATTGACACCGATGACCCAGGCAAAATTGAGAAAATAGTAGACAAGGATGGTCAACACGGGTATTTTTGTGATAGCGATCAAAGGACGACCGAAAGCTTGGAGTAAGCTTCTCTGCCTCCAGCTCTTTGCTTGCTGAACGCCCGTCAGACGGCTGATGTAAGATCCCCGAGGAACGACAGGGCTGGTTCGGTCAAAGTAGGTCTCGTCCAGAAAGAAGACGAGGAACCAGCTAATGCAGGCGAGAATAGTGCAGACCCAGAAAGCCCAGCGCCAGGTAGTTCCGGATACAATGAACGAGGTGACGAGCGGCCCCACATATGGGCTCAGGATAATAGAGAACTCAATGTAGTTGATAACTCTCGGATGTTCGTGGAAGAAGAAGAGATCCTTGACCCACATAAGCGCCCCTCCTTGGCCCACGCTGCAGAAGAAGCCATTAATAATGCGAGCAGCGAGGTAGGAGTCAAAACTGGTGCTGGCTGCAGACCAGACGCAGGTGCCGACCATAACGCTCTGGAAGAAGAACGTGACAGGCAAGCGCCCGAAGAAACCGGCAAGGGCGACGACGAAGAGACCACACGCTCCAATGGCGAAGATATTGCCGACAACGGCGCGTTGCACGGCCGCCTGTGTCAAATGCCACTCGCTATGATGACACGGCTGTTAATCGCTCGGAGCGGTGCATGAACGTAGAGTCAACATACATCGACTGTGGAATGACCGTGATTATAGCTGTCCCGCCGGTGTAGTCGGCCAGCGCGGCAACGTATGCGATAATTGTTATGATAAGCCATTTCCTCCGGGGGCTCCAATTGAGGGGATCATTGTCGGTGTCGAGCGGTTGGGGAATCAGAACGAAGCCGTCGGCGCTGATCTTCAATCCCGCCCCATCTTGATAGCGACTTGGATCGGTCACATAGCCTTCGAGCGCCTCTTTTTCCTCGTTGATGTTGATCGTCCGAAGGTCAAGGGGAATTTCATTAGATTGGGGGGATTTCAACATGGCTGGAACCCAAGAGAAAAGAAAGGAAGACGGAAGGGAGGAAGCAAGAAGGAATCCTTCTCTCAGGTGTTAAGTGGGGCTGCAGGCGAGTCTGAATCCTTTGGGCCTTTTCGAATTCGAGTAGTGTTCCCGGTAGTGTTACCAGGACAGACGGTAAAATAGTACCGGTAATCATTATCTGTACCTCAGGGGTTCCTTTTGTCCCACCGTACGAATATACCAAACATAGGCACACACACGCGATAGACGCCGTTATTTGACCCATCAATTACAACCAGGAATTGAATCCGAACGATGGTACTGGTAGTACCATTAAGGACCCTTTATCGTCCCTTGAGGGTTTCTTGGCGGAGTTCGCTAAATTGCCGAGAATCGGCCAACGCATGCATGCATCCACCCCACGGATGCTGGGTTTTCGCAAATTCGAATTAGATAGAAGTACATATCGTAGGTGATCATCAGGTTAAGACCTTTTGTATTTTCTGATTATCTGCGTGTTCTCTCGCCTCTGTATTATTGTTTTTGTCGTCTTCTCTACTACTCGATCGGCAATTCGGCGAACCGGCCCCCCAAGTGGCCCGGGGCTCGCCCGGGGCGGGCCCTAGCCGCAGCGATAACGATACCTGGGTCCCGCTTAGCGGCGGGAAAGCCTGGTCTAGAAGTACCTTACTTTCAACCCCTCGACCAAGAGGGTTTACAATCCGCGCAGGGCGGAGAGCGAAGAGGAGATTCTGCCGGAGAGGTCGCGCGGGGGCAAGATCGCGGTGACCCGTGAGATTCAATTTAAGAGGGATGATCTTGCTTGATCCCCATGGAACTCGTCCTCGTTCTGAAGAGGCAGGGAGAGGGCAAGATTGCCGTCCTATACCCATGGCAGCAAACCTATGCAACCGTAGGATTTTTAATCTGGGTAAGGTAAGGCGCAGTGGCACAAAACACGTATGTAGCTCTAGATACTGTGTGTCGGCAATCGATGACTCGCTCGTTGAAAATGTTGAAGTTGAATAATCAAGTTGGATGTTGTAACGTTCGCATTTTGCAGTCGAAGCCATGGATGCGGACTATTCAATACTCATTGATGACTTCGTTTGCCCAATACCAACGTGGATCTCAGGGAAGCTGAGATGGACATCCTCATGAGACTGCCTACGTCCGGTGTTGAGCGCACCGAACGGCACTGGCAATCGCTCTGCAAATCCGTTGCGCTTCAGATTGTGAAAATATTGCCGGCGGAAGGGAGGCAGGAGCCTGTGATCGAGGTAAAGAAAATACAGCCAACGCAGTAGAACCGAGGCAGCAACCGACGTTTCCAGCCGGATACTGCGAGGCTTTGCGCTTCTTGAAGTTGACAATCGATTCGAGATTCACGAGAGGGGTGGAGACTGGCTCTGATTATCTTTCAACGTCGCTTGTTGTACGCTACCCGACGCTCTATCGCACTTCTTACGGCGAACTTCTTCCTCGAGCTAGAGGCTGTTCCTCTGCTGGACTCTTAGACCCATGAGTGTCAAGGATACGTTCGTTGTCGATTGATCGCCAGTTGGTAATTGCTGCCCTTCTTGAGCTTTCGCGACCTCATGTAGAGCTCTGCACGGACACAGCGGCTGTGAGGTCCCAGAACGTTATCTGCAAAGCTTGAACGTCGTTTGAAGGATATCGTCGGCCTCCACGTCAAGTCCGGTGCCACGGAGCGTTGCAAGATCTGACCCCCTTCGCCGTTATCCAAGTAGAAAGCCCTTGTATTGCCAAGCCATTTGTCTTGGCACAATGGATCAGGGCTGTAGTCACAACTTGCTTCGTTGCACTCCAAAGAGACCGTGACCAGACGGTTAGAGCAGTCTGGTCGGACCGCAGGAATAAAGCTGAGACTCCCCTCACCTCGATCATCATGTTATCTTCTTCAGAAAACTTGTCTGCAGCACCTCGAACGCAAGTAGTCAAATTAAGCTTACTCTTAAGTAGATAAATCGACCGCCTAAAGCGGCGCTCACTCTAGGCCCGGTGGGGTTGAGCTCAGGGCAATTTTTGTTGGCGGGTCTCAAGGTGAGTTTGCCTTGAGAATCACAGCAAATTTCCAAGCGCTCGTATTTTACATCCAGGAGATGGCGCAACAGCGGAAGAAGAAGCAGCCGAAAACATCCGACGTCCTCAGCGAGGTCAAAGACATTGCTACAAAGTCCTCGACATCCTACGACCCTACCTTAGCTAATCTTTTCGCAACCAGTGTTAGTATGGGCTCCCAGCGATACGAATAGTTCATGGGATCACTGAAAATATCTATAGCTTGGGCCCACCAAGGCCGCTTCGGAACACGCTGGGGAGCCGAAAGCCACTATCGGCAAGTCGCTGCGGAGCGGAGCCCTCCAGTCTACAAGTCAGCAAGGATCAGACAGTGAACCCACCTTGGGTGATCAAGATGCCGCCAGCATTGTTGTTGGTTCAGACTCAAATGGTGGTGGCGAGATTGAAACGCAAGAAACATCTCCGCAACACAACCGAAAAAGAAAGCGCAAGCAGGCGGACGACGATGTAGAAGGCATGTACATGCAGAAGCTTGCGAGAGAGGAGGCCAGGGAAGACGCGAAGCGTCGTAGGAAGCAGAAGCCGGAGGAGGCTCCTACTTCTCCACACAACGTAAAAGGAACGGATATACGCGAAGAGGTTGAATCGGAGTTAGACAGCGTCGAGATAGTGACTGGAGACGAGAGGGATAGCTCTCCGGCATGTGCACCGCAGCATGAAAGCCTCGGTCCAACGAAGGCAGATTCCGATCTTGAGAAGGCCTCCCGAACTGTCTTCTTGGGCAATGTCTCTACTGCGGCTATCAAATCTAAGAGTGGGAAGAAAATCCTTCTTGATCATCTCGCTTCATTTCTGTCCTCTCTACCTAAACAAGATATACTCCACAGAGTTGAGTCTTTGCGCTTCCGATCTACCGCCTTCTCCAGCAGTGCAGTCCCTAAAAAGGCCGCCTTTGCCAAGAAAGAATTGATGGACTCTACAACCCAAAGCACGAATGCTTACGCAGTATATTCGACACAATTGGCAGCGAGAGAAGCAACGAAAAGGCTGAATGGTTCAATAGTTCTAGACCGACATTTACGTATGGACTCTATAGCACATCCCGCGAAGACGGACCACCGAAGGTGCGTTTTTGTAGGCAATCTTGGATTTGTCGACGATGAGAGCGCGACCAAGGCTGCCGAGGATGAAGCCAACGGCAGACGGCCTAGGAAGGGTAAGGAGCCAGCAGATCTTGAGGAAGGGCTTTGGAAGCAGTTCGGCAAGGCAGGCGCCATTGAGAGCGTCAGAGTCCCAAGAGATAAGACGACGCGAGTAGGGAAAGGCTTTGCATACGTGCAATTTGAGGTATGAGCCAAATCGGGTTTGTGTGCTCGATTGTTCTGATATCTTCGACAGGATCCCAATGGCGTCGAGAAAGCCCTATTATTTGACGGGAAGAAATTCCCACCATTGCTACCGCGTATTCTCAGAGTCGTGCGGGCCAAAAACATCCAAAAGACAAGCGGCCGACAGGATGGGAAACCCTCCGCGAGAACCAACTCATCCCAAGGGGCATCAAGCACATACAGACCAAAGATACCCTCAAAGGTTCAGTCAATGACCGGTCGAGCGGAGAAGCTTCTCGGGCGTGCAGGGGCAGCTCAAGTTCGTGGGCATAGCGGTCATGGCAAGAAACCCATCGGTGTCCCCAAGACCCCTGAAGCCGTAGTATTCGAAGGCTATCGAGCTAGCAGCAAACAGGGTAAGGGAACGCTGAAATTCGGAGGATCGGGCAAGAAGCAGGGGAAGCCTCGCACTCGCAGCAGTAAGAGAGGTGCAGCATTCAAGGCTTCTGGCAGGAAGAAATAGACCCGGCTCCCCAAACCCAATCGAGGGCTCTGGTCATTTCATCCCTACCCAGAGAACGGATAAGATCCTCACATGTAAAGTTCTATCGTGGTGACCTCCTTGTAGATCACGTGGGATACAAGCCGGAGTTTGGCCATGTCTGATGTCTCGGACCGATAATCGATAATCGACGCTATAATCGTTCCCGTGCGGTTCGATGTTTTGGCCAATGAAGTGCTAACTGTATCTTGGCTCTGTTCCTGCATGACTGTTGAAACACGCGCTCCTCGTGCTGACTTCAACATCCATCTTTGTCCATATCTACAATTTCCTATGCTTCAAATGTTGTGCTTCTATCGATGACGATTTCTCAACAAGCCTTATCTATTTGTCAAGGTACAGAGCTAGGGAATTGGGGCCGGCTAGAGCGAAAACCGCGATGAGATCACGCACTACGAGTCCACAGCCAGAAGTGGTCCGCTTAAGAGCTTTCAAGTGGGAAACCACGTCTGCCGGTATGCGATTGCCTATTATTCTTCTACTCGCATAACCCTACTGTACACAATGCCCTTGCACCTGCGCAAGGCCCTCAAGGCAATGTTCGATTTAGGCGAGAAGCCAACTCACGTCTCCCTAGAACCCCCGAGAATCCAAGCCCTCGAATTCTTCCCCTCCAAGATAAGCCTTAACGGCATGAGAGAATTCATGTCAGATCCTATGCTACCGACCTTACCTGCTGGCGGCGCATCAACAACAAGCCTAAGGACGCCACAACACAACGGCGGCTCTCTGACCACGTCACCCCAAGTCGATGGCGACTTCCGATCCTCCCCAAGATCACTACAGATTAATGGAGATGACGACGTCGCCTCGAGAACACCAGAGCCTCACGACACCCCTACGAAGCAGCCTCCGAATGAAATCCGTTTCTCCAGCGCACCTCCCTCCGAAGCCGAAGGATTGCATTCCTCACAGCTGCTATCGTCTCAGCCCGGCACGCCCACGAGTGAAGCTGGCGGTATCCCCTGGTCTGCTGCCGTCGGACGTGCTTCGCTTGGAAAATCGGGGCGTGTCATCGATCGATTAATGGGAGACAATGACCGTCTTCAGCGCGACAAAACCCTGGCGACGGCAAAACTTGAGGAAGAGGTCAAGAAGAGCGAATCGGCTAGGTCAACCGTCGAGGCTCTTGGGACATCGAACGCGAACCTGCAATCTATGCACGAAATTGATAAGGCGGCGCTGACCAGGAAAGATCGAAAGATCGAAGAGATGAAAATGGAGTTGGAAGCTGAACGCGCAAGAAGGGAAAATGCTGAAGCTGAGGTCAAGGTCACACGCAGGGAGCGAGAAGAGGCTGTGGAGAAGTACAAGAAGGAAGCTATGAAGGAGCAAGAGGAATCTCGGTATGCTAGTACGCAGTACGACGTCCTTTCCAAATCATGGAAGAGCATGGAGTCGAACTATCAACGCCAAACCCAGAAGCTCCGAGCAGACATCAAATTGTTACAGGACTCAATCGCCAGAGACCAGCAAAAGCTTTCGCACCTCGAGGTCATCACAGATCAGCTACGGCAGGAAGGAGACAAGGCTAAGAGGGCCAAGGAGACTTTGTTCGAGGACTTCGAAGCCTACAAGCAGGAACAGAGTAAGAGTCTCAGTGGTATCAAAGAGCGAGCTGAGCGCAACGACATCACGAACGACGAGATTTTGAGGGAGGTGGAGAGTGTGCTGGGACAGATGCGGTACGTCATCAATGTCCAGAAGGATGTCAGACATGCGGAGTAGGCCCTGGAGACCAGGCATGACGGCATGATGGGATGACTGGATGATAAATAGAGTGATACCCTTTCTCGTACAGCATAGGGCGCATGGGTTACGAGGGCATACAGAGGAGTCTATGTAGCCTCTAGGCAGGTGTCATCTCGCTTTATCCCTGCTTAGATGGTTGCTTTGAGCTGTACTCGATTGATGCCCACTGGCACATCTGTATAGTATCGAAGCGGAGGATTGGCACAGCTTCGCGGCTCAGACTGTCATGTGCATCAGTCCTAGCGGTATAGCATTATCTCATAGTATCCACGGTTCGAGACTCTACCACAAATTCGGCTCGAACCTTGACTTTCCTTCATCCTGAGACCAAATCTAGCCGTTCAAAACTCCCCATCCCTGTTACTTGCTCGCTATGGACGGAAGCTCAAGTGAAGCTTGTCAGCGAATTGACTATTAGAGCTCTGGAGTTGGAGGAGAGCCTGTTGGAAAATAAGGACGAATATAGTTCCGATTGCTAGAGTCACGAGACCGCGCCTTCGATCACGGGACCTACAAACGCGGGTTCCCTAGAGAACTGCAAAGAGGAGGGCGGAACTGTTTGCTCCAGCCTTATCACGTGTTTGATCTGATCAGAAAGCTACTTTACCTTAACGTAGCAAGTGCACAACAAGTCACATCAATACCCACCACCAGCCATCAGCCCTTAGCGACATGAGATGATAAACACTAATTAAGGTAGTGACGTATTGTTCCCTGTGCGTAGGACGGCACAGTGAAAGCGGCATGAGATTTACCGCTGGATTTGGAAATCACACACAACTTCACCATATTTGTGCTGCAGGGCAGGTTTGCTCCTGCCGATTTATTTTATTTATTGCAAGCCACCAGCACCAAATTGGATGCTCCTATGAAGGGCAGGACGCGGTGCCCCTTTAATGTACTTTATAGGCTGTCTGCAGGCAGCCGCTATTGGCTTCGCCGGTTTTTTATCCCTGGTGGGAGTTCCCTTACCTTCGGACCAGACCATTTTTGTTCCGACATCCACTCACCACTCCTAGCCTTGTTGGTATATGTAAAGCAGAGCACGATATGACTTGAATCTACGTTGTCCACAGACATCGTGGGGCTGTTACAGCTCCCAAGTCGTCTGACATTAATTTCACAACAACACGTTCAGCAGCGATCACGCCTTGAAGCGCGACTGCTCCAAGGAGCATCGTTTGTTTCTTTTATCAGGTTGCCTAGTAAGCGGAAGTCATCGCGCCTCAAGAGGCTAGATAGACCCAGCCCAGGGCTGCGGTCAGATAATTACAACACAGCCAGAAGTTGGCTATTCTTCACTGTTTTCCCACTTCCACAACAAGCATCCGATTACTACTGTCAAGCGACCTTGGCGATTCTCACCTAGGTGTGGCAAAGGCTTTAGCAGAGATGGCTGCAAGCCAGCGGAGCAGTGGCGGCGCAAAGGGCGCCATTTGTTTCTTTTCGACCCTCGTTGCCTTCAGCGATGAAGCCGTGAGTCTTGCCTCTCTTCGAATACAGCAGAGTGGTACCTTACTGACGAATCTGCAGAAGAAAGAGGTCATTGAGAAGTTCGAGTAGGTCCAGCTGTGGAACTGCGCCTCACGTTGTTATGCTTACAGACTCTCCAGATCGTCGAAGGAGGGCCGCACCGCGGAACGTAACAACAAAGATCCTACGGTCAGTAGTTCACTTCAAGATCTGGTGAACTCGACTGAAGTCTTGTAGCAATTTGTGCTTCACAGCGATAGGGCCGATCCGACGGCCGTTGAGACTCTCTCCGTCATAGTCACCCAGTACCTCGGCGAGCATAGTGGCAAGGACGAGACGGAACTTTTCGAGGTGAGCCTCTGGTGCTACATCCTATCCCACTTGCAATACTATGACTCTAAATACTTGCGACCTACGACCAAACCACTTTGCCTTGTCTCATATTGGTCGACACTGCATACTCTTGTCTACTTTACCCTAAGCACCATTACCTCGCCAGCTCCCGAGTCTCCAATATAATCATTCCGTTGCTTAAAGACACTGTGGCTGATTGATTCAGGACATGAAGTACCAACGCTTGGTCGGTACTCGTGTAGCCACGTATGACGAAGACTCTGAGCTCGGAGACGCTAGTTCGGACGTCAGTTATGAAACGAAGGGCGACGACATGCTTATCCCGCATGAAATTGTCAAGAGAGAGTGGAGTCTTGGAGAGCTCAGCGACCGAGCGCTACTAAAGGCCATCAGCGACGCGACTCACTGCAGCCTTGAGCCGAAGCGGGACAAGAAGATGATCACGGTGAAAGGCGAAGATATCGCGCATGTCAACAAGGCGCTAGCCAAGCTTGATGCTGTATGGATGTCAACCATTCAGAGCTCATCCCTGCCCGTGGTCTACGATCTCGAATGCACCGAGGGAGAGCCCAAGGTAATGCTACAGCTACTACCCTTAAAGGAGCTTAAGGATCGTCGTCTCACCACTACTCTCATTTCGCCTTCAGGTCGCTTAGTCAAAAACGTCGGAAGTCACTACTGCGTGGTCATGATGAAGGATGGTAACGTATATCCTACCGGACAACCTCGCGCACTCGATAGGAGCACTTCCGTGGAAGTTACGAGCAAGCTATGGACAAATGCCGTGAGCAAGCCGTATCAAGCGAAAGCTGTTAATGAGAGTACGTCTGTCCAAGCATCATCGGCAGTCACAGAGAAGCTTTCGAATCCTTTCCTACCGCCAAGGAAGACCGGGGAGATCAGCCAGTGGGTAGAGCAGAGTGCCATTCAGTCCGCTTCGGATCCCTTTTCACCTCCGCCGCTGCCGCCAGCAAAGACTCTTCCTCAAGGTGTGGGGCTATCCGATTCTCGATCTGTACAAGCTCAGGAGCCTCCTGCGGAACGCGTTTCTCCTCGAAAGCGTGCAGGTAGGATTAGAAAGCCTAAAGGGGCAGCCGAAGAGACACCACTCGACGTTGGTGATGCGATGGCTCCTGCCGCTGACACGGAACCACCTAACGTCCAGAGCTTGATGCAAGTTGTATCCATAGCAAGCGCAGAGGCATTACCAGCGGGAGCACACGCAGCTACCCTCAGAGCGACGTCTATGGGTCCAGCAAGCAACAAAATTGGCTCTTCTGCCGTTAGTGGAACGGGACATACGGATATCAATATTCCAGAGCTCGTCGCCACTCCAAGCATCGACACTACTCCGAGCATCAAGACTGGGGCTTCTTCCACACGAGGTCCGAATTATCGTGGACTACCTGCACTTCAGCCGCCTTATATGCCCGCCGTTTCGACGACGTCGACATCAACTAGTCGTAACCCTTCCTGGGCCGCCGTGACTAGCGCGAAAGAAGGCCGTCTTATTGATTTTACGAGCTCACCAACTCCTGAGGAAGCGTCCAAGGACCGAACGCAAAACAAGAAGGAGATTACCTCGTGGCAGGTTAAGAATACGATGGGGCAGCGGAAACCATCTCCCCAGGTTGGTCGCGAGAGTACAGGGGTCACGGCTGCCTATGACAAGATTGCTGCGCAATTGTTTGAACTCGTCCGATCCGCCCCAGGCGTTGTCAGTATCGAGACAGCAATTGGCCGGCTTCTTATCAACCCAAAATCCGGGACCGGCGAATACAAGAAGACACGCTTTGCAATCGTTCAATGGCCGTTGGTCTTCCCCAATAAGGATGGCATCGTAAAGCTGATGACGACTTTTACGGAGAGAATTACCTCGCTAGCAAGTGATGCGGATTTCGTACTTGATCTTAAGATGCCCTCCGGCCGTCGCATGTTCACTGAACAGCCATGTCAGCGGAAAGTCCTCTACCGATTCACTTGCTCAACGTCTCACAAATCTGAAGACGATATGATCATTGACTTTGAGGAGAAAGAGACCCCTGATGGGGCTCACACAGTATCGAAAGCTCCGAAGCTGTATGGCGCTATGAATTGGCATTACCCTAAGCGCTATTGGGATGCTCGCCTGGCCATCAACGTGAGCGATCAAGACGTGAGCCAGGAGCAACGCCTAGCAGTACAGGAGATTGTCAATAACCTACAGGTTTTTCCCAAGGACATGGGTGCGGTGCAGCTCTCTACTGTGTCTCCCCATAGGACTCTGGCTATCCAAGCTATTCAACTGCGCCGAGTAACTCACCACCGCTCGAGCTTGTATCCAGACCTAGTGTTGAAGCTTTGCGAGTGCCAAGACTTTGAAATGGAGCTTTCCAGACCGGAGATCAATGACCATTGTCGTGCATATACCAACTCGCGGAAGCAGATGGTACATGAGAATCGGCTATGGTGGGAAGTGTCTATTACCTCCGGTAAAGCTATGAAGCTGGTAGAACAGAACAAAACGCTCGAGATCGGAGAGAAGACTGGCTGGACCGCCAAGGACATGATAGATGCCGAAGTTGTACGCAATATGAGCTTCCTGGCCCGCGATATTGTCACTAGCATTGACAGCGTGGGATACCATAACAAGGGACCAAAAGTCACTTCAACGGTGGAGCAATCAGACACGCCTGCGACCGCGGTGGGTTTCTGGTAGATGACAGTACCACTTTCCGGCAAGCCACATCGAGCATTTGAGTGGGTGGAAGGATTGTACACTGCTACTTCGGTTATTCTCACTGCTGCTGATACAGATGGATCAGCGGTCTCAGATTGATACAGAACGGGTTCAAGATGTGTTTCAGTGCTTCTGCCTTGCTTCGGAAGAGGACAAAATTTCCCGAAGACCGTGGCGAGAGAGCGTCGGTCTAGAAGCTTTGCTCTCAGACATGTCCATTAGCTATTGCGGTCTCCACTGTTGGAGCTTTTACAGATCCATGTACTTCGATTAGGCATGATAAAACTTGACCCTTGAAGCTATTCTCACGAGACTGTAGACTTGACTTTTGACGTTGACAAGATATGGCACTTACAATTCAGTGCTCACATGCCCCAGCACGGCTACCGCACGGCTTCGACAGTCTCTGATTTCTCGATATCGCATCAAAAGGTGCAAACTTGGCTTGAGTGTTGTCCAAGAAGGGGTTAGTGGGCCCCTCGCACTGGTAACCCCAGAAGGGGGGTAGATCTCAAGACAGGGGTGCATCCGCATCCATTGTAAGCATAAGTCTACAAAACGATGGTTGATCTGATCACAGCGCCCGTACAAATCCATAGCTAGCAGCTTGTTGCAGGAGTACACAACGACTTGGCAAATTTCGGCGACCCTCTATCACATTCGAGATGGCTCCGCCGCCTGCCAAAAGACAGAAGAGGCATGTCGGCCTGAGCTCAGAGGATGAGGACGTCCCAACTCCCCCAACCAAGACCGTGAAGGTCCCAACCCGCGCATCTACAAAGGACAAGTCGAGACTAGCACATACCAATGGTGTCGAGAAACGATCACGACCCACCAGGTCACGGACGAAGGAAAGCAGTATTTCGAAGCATCGGCCGGGTCAAACCCCTTCTCCCGAAAGAAGTACCAGTAAGCCTGTCTCCAAAGCATCAGCGAACGGACCTCTGCATACGTTTTTCAAATCTGCAAGCGAGGCATCACTCCCACACAAACAGTCGAAGACCGAGAACTTTCCACATGCTGAAGAGGATGTTGAAGAGGATATAATTGAAGACGATTCGGCGGAGGAAATCTCACGTCTCCGGAAGCCACCAACGAGATCAGGAAAGCATGGGACAGCCAGGACGGTCTTGGATCGCCGAAAGCCGCTTCAGGAGCAGACTCAAAATAGCACTATTACGGCGAGCCCGGAGAAATCTGTCAGTGCGAGCCAGAGGTTCTTGACGGTGGGCAAGTCATCAGGAAAGGAAGCTTCCACGCAAACTGTGTCTACAAGAGAAGCTCCTGATACACGGCCGTGGGCAGAGAGATATGGGCCCACAAATCTCGAGGATCTCATGGTTCACAAGAAAAAGGTTGCGGATGTACGAGGCTGGCTGGAGGGGGTTCTGCAAGGTCGCAACCATAAGGTAGATTGTACACCTCTCGATCTCCAGGCTCATGCTGACGGTCAGGAAGAGGCTTCTAATACTCAAGGGTCCTTCTGGTGCGGGCAAGACAGCTACAGTCTCAGCTCTAGCCGAAGCTATGGGTGTCGATATCTCCGAGTGGAAGAACCCTGTGGATACGGACTTCTCGTCTGAGAGCTACCTCTCGATGTCCGCCCAGTTCGAGGATTTCCTTGGCCGAAGTGGGAGATTCGGCAGTCTGACCTTCTCAAGAGATGATACAGAACCGCAGCCTCAACCATCAAAGCACCCTCCACCACGGTCTGAAGACAATACGAAGAAGCTCATACTCATGGAAGAGTTCCCCAATACCTTCACCAGCACATCTCTCGCTCTCCGCGCGTTCCGCACATCTATCCTCCAATTCCTTGCCTCGAACACATCCTCGGCTCTGTCTTACCATACGACTACTTTGACCATTCGTCCCCTCGTCATGATTATCACCGAAACCACCAGCAGCACCTCCCCCTCAGACAATTTCACCGCGCACCGTCTGCTTGGCCCCTCCATCCTCTCCCACTCCGCCACCTCAATCCTAGAATTCAACCCTATTGCCCCAACCCTCCTTCTTAAGGCCCTCGACCTCGTTCTCCAGAAGGAAGCTCGCCACTCTCTCCGCCGCCGCATTCCCGGCCCCACTGTTCTGAAACAACTAGCTGAAGTTGGCGACGTGCGCAGTGCCATCGGCAGTCTTGAGTTCCTCTGCCTGCGCGGCGGAGATGCTGATGATTGGAGCGGCAGAATAGCAAGTAAGTCCAAGAAAGCTACCGCAGCGATGTCGAAAATGGAGCAGCGCACCTTAGAGCTTGTAAGTCAGCGGGAAAGTAGTCTTGGCCTATTCCACGCCGTAGGCAAAGTAGTCTACAACAAGCGCGAGGCACCCACAGGCACCAACAGGCCAGCCCAACCGCCTGACTATCTACCGCAGCATGCCCGATTAAAAGTCTCTGAAGTTGCAGTCGACGCCTTGATTGACGAAACAGGCACTGATCCCCGCACCTTCATCGCCGCTCTCCATGAGAACTACGTCCCCTCCTGCGAAGGCGCCTCGTTCACGGACAACCTCAATGACTGCATCGATGCTCTCTCGAACGCAGATCTCCTGGTATTCGGACATGGCGGCCGAGGAAACTTTCAAGCTAGAATCACAGAGGAGCTGCGACAAGACGAGATCGCTTTCCAGATCGCCGTCCGAGGTCTCCTATTTGCATTACCATATCCCGTCAAACGCGCCACTCACCCTGTAAAGACTGGAGGGAATCGCCTGGAGGCCTTCAAGATGCGGTACCCCATGTCGATGCGGCTGGCGAGGCAGATGGAAGAAATGGAGGAGCTAGTCGAACGCTGGAGTAGCCGTGCGGGGGACGAGAGCAGTCTCAGCGGGAGGTGCACTGCATCTAACGAGGAGCTGCTGCTTGAGCGACTGCCCTATATCGCCAAGATCGAACGAAGGAAAGGGGCATCGAGAGGCGGAAACGAGGTAGAGAAGATAACGACTTTCCGAGGGATTAGCTCGGCTACCGAGGAGCAGTCGGACGATGATGAGCTGGCGGCCGAGGCGGCGAGGGATAGGGCTGCGATGGCGCCGCCTGCTGCGCCGGATGGTGGCCTGGGAGTGGGTGGTGGGAAGGGCTTGCTTGGCGCGACGACGCAGCTCGAGGATGGGGTGGAGAAGCTATGGCTCAGTGAGGATGACATTGAGGATTGCTAATGAACGGTGTAGCCGTGTTGTATCAAGATACTCTAAAAGGGGCTACAAGCATCATAAAAAACAGCGAAATAATCCCCCACGACCGTAGCAGCACCTCGATACTCAGCGCCAACCGTCCTTCGCACAACTCCGTCATTGGAGAGAAATTTTCCGCCCACAGCCACCTAGGCAGCACATCTGCTCGCTCGAGGTGATTGCCATTGCTAGGCTGCAAATCTCCTCACTCGCGGTAGAATCCTACCACTACCATCACCCAACCCTCGCCAAGCCTTCATCAGCGCAAGCTCATTCGAACGTCCAACGCCTCAATCCCCCGCTCCACCTTCAAGGCAGCACCCGTTTTCCTCTACTCGACACTCATGATCTGTCCGTGTCCACGTGGGCATCACCAATGCCCACCTTGTTGGTGCAGGACCGCCTCCCTTGAAAGATGACATTGGGTACAACTGCTTTTCCGCTTCTCCTTCTTCCTCCTACCACCCACCGCCGCCGATGAGTCAAGTACTCAAGGTGGGCCGAACAGGACGGTGTGAAAGCTACACACATAGCCCACCGAGAATTGGAAAAGTGCGATACCACTTCTACACCAAGCCAAAGCTCTCCATCCCACGAAGTGACACCGAAGGGTGCTGGATCTACTTGGCAACCCCCTCTCTTATTGTGTCCTCGGTCTACCTCGTGGCCCTGATGTTTACCTGTTTGGGCTCTAGTGTTAGCTTGAAGAGAGTCGGCTCGCTTTGATAGCTATGCTTATGGCTATTTTCGGTAGAGAGAAGAAGTGCAGAGATCTCAGGAAAGAGAAGCATTGAAAGCCCATGAAAATTCTCGCAGACATCCTGGGCCCCCCTCGCATCCCCAAGCATGGACACCACTCCCATCTCACCACACCCAGAAATACTCTTCTCTCACCACACCACAAACCCAACCCCACCCCCCCCCCCTTGCCCCTCGTCAACAGCTCACCCACCACCTACCTCTCACCCCCCCTTCCCTCCTACCTCTCCATCCACTCCACCCTCATCACCGTTCCACCTCTCGACCTCCTCTCGTCTCCTCTTCCCCCATCTCCCCCCATGGCCCATCCCCTCCTCCCATTTTCCCCCCCAAAACGCCAAGTAATCCACTCAAACCCCCATCCCAACAGCAGCAGACCCCCTCCCCCCTCCCCACATCACACCCTCACGCCCCCCCCCTTCTCCTTCCTCTCCTGGTGTGTGCGCCGCGCCACTCCTCACGCACAGCACCTTCCCCAACCACCACCCCTCCCCCTCCCACCTCTCCATCCAACGCTCTACGTCCCGACTCGGGGCCAGCAATCAACAGCCTCCTCCTCCAGGCGCCGCCACCGCTCGCCGCAGCCCGGATTGAGATCTGGTAGGCGAGGTGATTTACTCGTTTTTGGAGGATGGAGGGGATGGTGAGGGGAGTAGGGGAGAGGGTGCTGGGGAGGTTGTTTGGGGGAGGGGGAGTCGGGGTGGGGGTACGTGGGTGGTGGTGGGTTTTTGGGGTGGGGATGTGGCTGGAGGGGGGGGGGGGCGCGTTGGGGGTTTGTTGGAGGGGGGATGGGATGAGCTCGAGGGTGGTTCGCGAGTGGGCGGTTCTTGAAGGCATGATGGCTGGGGCTGTGAGTTTTTGGTGAGCGTAGATGCTCGGCTTCAATGGCCGTGGGCTGTGCTTGCGTTGAGCTTAGTTGGGAGGATACACATAGAGACGGGTTCAAGAGGCGCAGCGATTACAAGAGGGATAGACGTAGTAGGAGATAGTATATTTCGATGGGAAATTCGATGTCCTTCATAGGTTCAGGGATCAGTGAGGGATTGCAGCAACTAGCAGACTTTCCTCCCGCTTCTCCCGCCACGGGCCTTCTGCAAAACTTGGAAGTGGTGCTAATCGAGGAGTTGATAAAATCCCACAATGAATTAAAGCTCTTAGGCTCGGTTATGAGATTCAGTGACCGATCCTGCCTACCTTGAAATAATCTCGCTACTCCTCCTTCTCCGCCTCCCAAACTTCCGCCGGTAGTTCCGCAACAAGTGCCTGTCATTCATGAAGTTCAGACCTTTCATCCCACTCCTGCTTTACGTCTATCCCATCGAGCTCCTGCACATTCCCAAGATCCTCTGTCTGATCGACTGCAAACGCCTTCTTCTCTTGCAGAGACCAGCTGTCACCATCTTCATGATGCAAAGCAGCCGGCCTCTTGTTTTTGCGTTTCCGGAGGACGAAAATGCCAGCGGTGATAAGGAAGATCAGGGTCATGACGCCGAAGGCTAAGCCGGCTTTGGCGGCGGTTGACAGACCCGAGGGCGCCTTCTGAGGGGTGCTGCTTGATGAAGGCGAGGATGTGGATGAATTCAATGGCGAATATTGTGAAGTTACTTGACGTTGATGTATCTGAGCTTGTGGGGGCTAACGTGGCCGTTGATGTGGTAGCCACGACGTTATAGGGAACGGCCGTCGAGGATTGAGCGCCGCTGCTGGAGCCTGTAGAGGCTGCCTTGATTGCGAAGTGAGGCGAGTATTCTCCCGAACCATCTTTTTCGGAGGCTTGTCTGAGTCCCAACGAGTAATCTGGACCAGGCTCAATAGGATAATCCGTCGACCAGTCCGAGTTATTTACTGTCCAGGAGTAGAAAATCTCCACTCCAGCTGAGTTTTGTCGACTCTCCTATGTCCGTATCGCGGAACGCAACTTACTTGTCAATGTTGCAATGAAGTCACGGCAGCACGCACCAGATGCAATCTCAGGTTTGCCCCCTTAGAAGATCAATGGAGGCTGGCTGTAAGATTGTTCTTAGCAACGACTCTCTGATAAACCACTTAGTAGTAGTGTGGGCGCGAGTAGCCTGGTCTTACACACCCCTCTTGGATCTCCGAATTTCAAAGTATAAGTCTGCCCGATCTCGGCCGTATCCGGGACATAGATCCAAGCAACGCCATTCGAGGAGCTGGCCCGACCCTGTGACAAGCTATTGAAACATACGAGGATGACTAGCCATGCTGTTGCCGAATATCCCAGATTACTGGAATGTGTCATTGCTAAAAAACTTAGGAAACGAGCAGAAAGGGGAGGCTTGTGTAAAGTGAGAGATGAACCGCGGACGTGGACAAAGGGAATAATGTGCGAGATATACTTGGGCCATGATTACTGTCCCTAACTTGGGTCGATGTTTTCGGCCCCCAGATTGACCGCATCAAGAGCGAGCGAATATGATCCTGAGGCTTGAGTTTTTTGCGCATATGTTTGATAATCAAAAGAAAATTTCTCTTTGTAGCGGAGGCTGTAAACAAAATGCAGTCTGGAGTCGATATTGAGTATGATCGTCCAATGATGTCTGATGTTGGGTTACATAGGCAGGCCTGCCAAGCCTTATATTCGCACAAGCCACCAAAACCAATCTCGCGATCGGCAAGCATCTCAAACATCGTCAGCCGCGCCAATGAATTGGCGATTTAAGGTCCATATCCGAGTCGGCAAACGCTTCTCGCGCTTGGCTCCGCACGGTTCCTTTGGTGATCCCTTTTCCGATCAGATCTCAGCCTCATCTAGCCCCTCGATGATCTCCGAGCCTGGAGACTCAGGCTTTGGCTTGAAGGTTCGAGCGAGCGATGGGAGAGGACAGAGGACTCCCTGTTTCAGTTGAGGCGACAGAATGGACTAGTAAGGGGCGAAGGTGAAGACGTAGAGCTGTTGGGACCCGTTAATAAAAGGTGAAGATCGATAAAGGGCAGATTCTCGATTCCCGTTGTGCGTTCTCATCGTCCTCGATGTTGACTTTAGCATGGTGCCTTCAGACATGCTTTTGATAAGAACGGCCGATGAACCGGAGGTGTCAGGGAAATCCGAATGGACAAAGCGAGACTCGGAAAACTTCGGAATTCCCCAACGATAGAAGTGGACGAAGAGACTGAATCGCGCCTTGAGAACAGGCAGCTAGGCTACTGTACATCAGTCGTAGAGCATACTTAAGAAACCCGAAAGATTCAAGCCTTTCTTTCCGCTTCCCCTATTCTCGTGGGCAACTCTGCTGCAGGCGCTTGTTGTCCATGAAGCTCAGGTCTTCTCATGTGTCCACTATCAAGCTCCCCTCGAGCCTGATTGTCCTCTAGCTCAACATCAAAGGCTGTTTTCTCGTTCTCAGGCGCATCATCCGCAATATCTCGCTTGTCTCGGCCCCGTTTTCCGACGAAGTATCCAGCGGCTGCGATGAGCATAACACCAATGGCAACGCCGACGGCTATACCGGCTATTGTGCCTGAGCTTAGGCTTGAAGAGGAAGGTTGAGGGGTCGTGGTTGATGAAGAGGCAGCTATTGACGCACTGGAGATGGATGGTGGAGGCGATAATGTCGACGGAGAAAATGGTGATGAAAAGGGAATTGTCGTAGATGAAGTCTGCGGTGAGAACACTGAACTGGTGTGTTTTGAAGTGGCATGTGACGCTGAGAATGCCTCGTTGGACGAGATTAGAGAGACTGCTGAAGCTACTGTCACAGGGACTACTGGGGCTGCTGCCGCAGGGGCTGTTGGAGCTACTGCCATAGAGGATGCTGGAGTTACTGCCACAGAGGATGCTGGAGTTACTGCCACAGGGGCTGATGGAGCTACTGCCACAGGGGCTGCTGGAGCTCCTGCCATAGGGGATGCTGGAGCTGCTGCCACAGGGGCTGTTGAAGCTACTGCCGCAGAGGCTGCCTTGATCTTGAACAGACCCGAGTAGTTCACTCTGAGCTGTGGGTGAGCTTCAAAGAATAGTCTGTACTGGGTTCGCTGTCTGTGTCCAAAGTCCAGGTATATAAGCCTCTCCGGGCGTTGGCCGAAGCTGAGGTATGTCAATTTGACGCTGTAACCTTGCGGTAAGACACAGCTCACGCGTGAAAGTGGAAACCGCAACGAGGTTGGTCGCAATACCTTGCTCAAGCGAAATAGTGACGGGCTGGAAATGCTTTCTTAGCAAACCTTTCCCAGTATATTAACCTGCTAACGCGAAGAAGTATGATCTTACCTCACTATCACTAGACTCGACACTCAACGAATAAGTCTGGCCGACCTCTGCGATTGTGGGATAAAAATCGAAAGCACGTAAACCATTTGTTAAGCTGCCTGAAGAGGTCAAGCTGCTTTGGCTATGTGATAAGCTGTTAAGACAGACGAATTGAAGGAACCATACTTGCGCCACTTATACTGAAGCGTTGCACCGAGTCATCGCCGGACGATTCAGCTCGTAGGCGGATTATGAAAGTGGTCAGAGAGCGGGACATTCTATCTGGGGCATACTCCTGTGAAAAGGCAATCTGGGTTCAGACTTCAGGATGCTTTTCGCCCACCCAAGTCTTTTCGCCCCCAAAGCCGACACATGAATAACAAGATGATGCTTACCTATCAGCATCGGCGTTTTGTAACAATGCTTGTACTCCGTAGTCACTGCAGCAGAGCTAAATTGGTGTGCACATCAAAGTGCTGGTGAGAAGCAAGGATCTGTGACGTGGGCTGGTTCGGCGCTTACAGTGTGACTTGATAGGTTCAGAGACCCTGTCGCCGAGGCCGGCCAAGGATACAAACCCGGGCGACGAAATTGTGAAACCCACAGCGTACAGGAGTACCGTACAAAGCTGAGGATGAAGTGTATTTTCGACGAATCATCGCTGAGCTTATGCTCACTTCCCACCAACGAATGTTCGATATAGGGTGTCGACCTGCAGGTGCGAGCGGTTACCCCATTCGTCGCACGGCACGGCTACCATTGAGAAAGCTTGAGAACTGTTGTGATCGGAAGGAGGCCACTTTCGGGCCTTGGGGAGGTTGAAAGGTTCGAGAACATGCGTCGCAGTCAGATCTGCGTGACTCTTGGAGAATTCCTATACTTGCAGCGGTTCTTAGCATAGCTAAGGCCCAGAGACGGACATCCATCGAGATCTAGCATGGTCAGAGCCTACAAGATCTATATAATTTACCTCGACACCGGTCTTGTCGCAGGCGCCGCAATAGCGGGTTGGTGCGCCTTCTTGATATTAGACGTTATGAGAATAAGGTATCAACGAGTAAGAATTCCGCTGTCGTCACTGTCGGTGTCCCACTCATCGCTGTCATCATGGTCCAATCGGAGACTTTGGAGAGCCCCAGCCTGCGAATCGAGGTCGTCCATGTTGAGGTTCGACGCCGGATGCTTAAATGTTTGTGTGAAAAGTTAAGAAAGTAAGTGGAGGCAGATGTCAATACCTACCTAGCAAGCAAGGTACTTTAAAGCGGTCAGTACTGTACCTAGTTCCCGGCACTAAACGCGCGTACGCGTTTCCGTGGCTTCCAATAGAGTGCGAGAAGGCGTGCCTTGTCTTGGCTAGGGGTTTTGACGGATAGAAGATGCTAATATAGCCCAGTATTGGACTCGCTGTCTCCCTCCACCCTCCACCCTTTGAAATCCCATGGTTTCTTGAAGATGCCAAGCCCTCATCGCTGGAGCTCCTCTTCCTCCTCCCCTGTCTCTTCCGGGACCACCTCCTCGTGCCCATCCCAAGTCCTTGACCTTGACAGCGCCGCGCCGTCATGATCTTTCTCTGATCCGCTGTTCTGCCTAATGCTGTTTCTTCTCGTCCGTTCCTGAACCACGCCAGGAAACATTTTCGGAGTGGGGCTCACCCCATCTGACCAGATCATGGACGAAGAGCGGGTTGGGGGTTTTGAAGGTTGGAAGCTATCATTTGAAGCCAATTCATTGTTGGAACGTGAAGTTGGTAGGCGGGTGGTAGATGCGTGTTTGGCACCCGAGATGCGGAGAGAGACATTGCGGGAGGGCAGTTTCGACGGTTCAGAGGGGGCAGCATACTGCTCGATACTGGGTGAAGACTATCAGCGGAGGTTTCCAACCAAGAGGAATGAGCTGGCGACTTGTGTCATGAAGAGAATTTGATGTATGAATGGAGAGCAAGGGGTAATGGAACATACACGCTCCGCTCATACTCCAGCGCATCCTGCCGAAACTGCTTCCGGATGTCAGGCACATTGCTTTTCGCAACGTTATTTCCACGAACGCCGGACAGACGGTAATCGTTTCCCAGCCAGCGCTGTTTCAAGGCATGTTCAAAGCCGCTCTGCAACACGGAATTTTCCGCAAGCTCACACATGTCCACGGCGCTGAGCTTGTAGATTTGTGCTGCCACAGAGTACTCCTCAATAAGAGGCTCTTTGGTGAAAGCGAACTGTAGCGGGTCATCGGTCGACAAAGAGACGTTCAGGCCACGGCTAAAGTATCTTGGAAAGGGGTTTCGTTCATATGTCAGGAAAAGAGCATTGTTGCTCAGGGGTGACATTGCGATGCCAATCTGATCGAGGTAGAAGATGTACTGATAGCAAGGCATTTTCCTCAACGTGATTCCATGACTAATACTGTGGCAGCAGAGTACAGCGGCTGCCAAGTGATCGGGGTCTCCTGCTTCACCGCAGTGTGGCCGAAGCACGAAAGTACTAAACCCTCGACGCTTTCGCCAGATGTTAAGAGACGCCATATTTGCAAAGAGATAGTATATCCAATGTGTATATGGCGGGTTCTGGAACGTGTCCCATTCCCTGGCGGTGGGATACTTTCGGTAAAAGCGGCGTTCCTGCTTGCTTTCGTCGTCGACTGTGTCGAAACCGATAACTCGCTGTAGGAACACGTGCAGTTCCGGATGACTAGAGGGCTTCTGGGTGGCTTCGAACAATGGCTGGAAGATATTGATGAGCAATTGCTCGAAGTTCTCTATGGTTTTGTTATGCTTCCAAGGTAAGTAGAGTCGCGGTATCTGTACCAACCACCGGACATTGTGGGAGAACAGCTTGTTGTCTACCACCCACCTTGCTAGCTTGTCCCACTCATCGAGTGCTCTACCATAGACCGATACACGCCACTCCACATATTGATATTTGCTGGACTCCAAATCCGAGATAACCTCGCGCGTGACCTCGGCGAGGAACTTGCCTTCGGTGTAATTGTCTGTCTTCAAGAAGATCTCACGTAGCCTGGATTCTCCGATTGGGTTGTATTTGAGGTTGAATTTATCGAACCGGTGGAAGGAGTCGGTATGAGCGTGCATATCAAGCGTATCGATGCTCAAGTCATAGGCTGTCAAATTGATGCTTTCGAATACCTCCTTCAAGGTCAAAGTGGTTCCGTCACGGTACATCACGATTTCGTCGGGCGACTTCTTCATCTTACTTTTGATGTACCTCAGAAGGTGTTTTTGGTTCATACAAGCCGAATGATGAACATGTGTGTCGACTTTCCTCACGTTATAGAAGTCCCTATGAGGCACAGTCTTGCAGTCGACAGTCTCCTGATAATTATGCTCCAGCTTGTAAAGATTGTATTTGCCATCTAGAATATCAAGTTGTCTGTAGGCATAACTCTTGCTAGGCCCATCCGCAGCCCAGTCCTCGAAGCTGACTAGGTCCTTATAATAACGGCGCAGACTTGGCACGCGTGCGATAGGTTGATCAGTGTCCATTGATTCGAGAGAGTCATAAACCTGATATACACTTGTCTGATCAAGCTTGAACCTCGTCTGCTCATCTTCGCCGGGCAGTGGAAGAAGCTCCGCCATATCGAAATCCTCCCCAATATCATGACCTGCTTTCCTGCGCTTCTTGGTAGGCGAGATGGGTGGCTCGTCCAGATTTGAGACTTTACTATTCTCGAGACTATTCGTACCGGAAGATGGAGGTATCGGACGATTGTTTTCTTCGTCCCACACCGGCTTAGGAGGCGGCGGGTACATCTCCCAATTGGTTTGGTGCCTTGGATCATCCTCTGCCCGCTGTAGAGACAGCTCCAGGTACTTCCGTCGTGTATCTAGGACCCTTTTAATCCTAGTACAAATCTCTCTGAGCTCTGGCACGATGTGTGAGCCTGCGAGGGCGAATCCCACCCCTTCGTTCGGATCTGACCCTTGAGTATGCTGCTCCAGACCCTCTGGTGGAAATGTTTGGCCATCAGAAGCTCCAAGTCTTGAAGCAGGAGCACCATCTGTATCGGGTTCCTCTAGCTTTTCAAGAGCTGCAACCATACCTGATGTCCGGTCTTTCTGCCTGACGCCATAGCTTCTGCCACTTGTTCGAGATGCGTTGCTCACTGAACGACTCAGGCTACCGTATCCGACATCTCTGACCAAAGTGAACGTCCTTCGTCGGTTCAACGAGGCTGGGCTGTCGCTGTCTTGTGGCTTATTTTCTAGCTGATGTCGCTGGTAGAACATCTTGGACTCGGCATTGCTGATAAGCTTTTCGGAAGCGTAATCATAGTATGCGGACTTTGACTGATCGTCCGGAGGAAGCAAATCCTCCTGATCGTCGTGTAGAGGCGTACTCTCACCACTGACTTCATCCGACACCGCTCGTTCCTCCTGCAGATTACCTGCTAGTGGAACCGATTCGGACCCACGTTCTGAGCCCGACATCCTACCGGGGACTGCACAATGACAAAACGTATGTGCTGGGCGATGCTGTTGCACGGCTCTGGGGAAGAAAACCCTACTTACATATTAGTACTGCATGTTACCGGGGACGAAAAGCTCTGCATGATCGTGACAGAAATGCGTGACTGCACTTACCTGCAAGGACTAGAGTAGATGTCCGCCGGGGGCTCATAAAAGTGAGACCTGCATGTCGGAAACCCTGAGATAACCCTCAACTAATAGTTGGTAAACTCCCGTCTCAACTGTGATGGTGGAGTACAACAGGCTGAGTACGAAGGTCGTTATTACAAGCGGAAGAGGAACCAGAAAACTAAGAAGCCTCGATGAATGATACAGAATTTGATGGATTAAGTAAAGAGGCAACTATTTAAGCCCGTTCAGAACATAACTCACAACTCAATCAGCCCAAAGCTGGACATGAACGGGAAGAGAAGACAGGCTCCGATACCACATCCGTCTTCTATCCAGGCTTACAGATAAAAGTACACGCTATGCTGTCTGCTATATTACCGTGCAAACGAAGGCATAGGCTGAGCAGAAATCGAAGTAACCCTGACGCACGCCAGCGATCCTTTGGAACCCAAGTCAGATCCTATGCACACAAGTGGAACCTCTTTGAGTCTCATAGGCTCCATTTACTTGCACTTGTGTAAGAAGAAGTAGAGCCGTCAATCGGGGACTATCCAATCGAAGAATGTCTTAAGTCAAACAATTTGTGTTTCAGGGGAGTTTGCATGGAACAGCCACTGGGAAGCGCTCCTTTTTAGAAGTAAGACACAAGCTGAGATATCATGTGGGTATGATGTTTGCTTAGAGAGAAGCGGAGATTGTGTTTGTGGTAAGAGAGCTATACCATGGATCCTCCTTTGCGCTTACTCTGTAAGAGACGAGTTGTGCGAGACAAACGAAGGGTGAACAATGATCAAGAAACACCGGACAACAACACAACGCTGTTGTCGTTGAGAAATTGTCCACGATACCGCCGACAATGGATGCTGTTGCAGCTTACCCTAATATCGATAATCTTGAGTATACACCTGGGGGCCGCGATATGGCTCTGTGTGGTAGCCCGCAGGCTCGGTACGGTACATCTGCCCATTATGTTCGTATATGTGCTGGCCCCCGTAGCTGTGCTCAAGGCGGACGTAGCCTTGCGGCGTTGACGGCTCCTGAGCGGGTTGGGCTAGGACGTAACGACCAGGCTCTGATGGCCCATGCTCCTCGTATCGTACCGGGACGTACTCGACACGCCGCCCATAGCGATCCTCGGTTGGCATCCTATCCTCTACGTATTGGTAGCGAGCCTGTGTAGGGTATTCGCCACGTACGATTCTTTGAAATTGGGGCTCTTGGCGCATGGGTGGGGTCATAACACGGTACACAGGTTCTTGATGCCGATCATCCCTCGGGCTTCTTGCGCGATAGTAACCCCTCTCAATTGGCGATGTCTGTGGAGATCTCGAACGACTGCGGTAATATGGATCGCGTGGTTGATGATATGAGCTCGCACGTTCTCCTTGGTGATCAACATCAGTCATCACATACTGTGGTTCGGCGATGCTCTGACGCGGAGGTCCATAGCCGTCGTATGGCTGAGGGGACGGTGCTGCCGTACTTCCTACAGGACTGATTTGAACGTGGGACGGTGGCTGATATTCGTCATCACGACGGGATCTTGATACGGCTCTCTGAGAAGTCGCGAGATCATCAACGGCCCTTGAGATGCTTTGAGCCGCACGTATTGAGTCAAGCGTCGGTCTATTGTCTGGTAGCTGTCCGGCCGTGTTACTGTCACCTTTCCATCTTTCAAGCTTTGCAACAACATCGAACGCCTTCTGTCGATCTTGATCTGCAACCTCATCTCGCCAAGCCGATGTTGACCGCTGGAAATTCTCTGGTGGATGGGAGCCAGATTGATAGGATCGTGAAACGGGAATATTATCAAGGAATTGATCGGCGGCTTCGGAAGGTGACGCGCTACGGACGTTGGCGGGCTTGATCGATACACTATCTCTTATGCCTCCAATGTGCATTGTTCTCCCATATACAGACTGATTATTCTCATTGTAAGCGTACCCATTGAGAGTGCGGTTCCGTTGCTGCTCAGGAATGTTCGTATGGTATTCTACAAAGCGGCCTCCGAATGTTGTACGAAAAGGATGATCGGTATACTGAGCGTCTTGTCGAACGTATTCTATTTTCTGATCGACGTTGTCGGATCTCGACGTTATCGGACTGGGGTCAAGGCCGTATTGTACATGCGAGGCAGTCTTAGGAGACTGATGCTGACGATCCTCCCACCGGCCAATGGAGCTAATTTCCGGCTTGATCATCTTGCCCACGAATGCGGGCCTATGCGGGTCGTATTCGTCTTCGCCTGGGGGCTCAGATGGAGCACGGGGAGACGGTGCCTTTGCAGCAGCAAGTGACGAATTGAGATGGCGAGCATGATCCTGACTCTCAGTCTTCAGTGAGGACTGATTGGCTGACACACGAGAAGTGGCTTTCTGCAACGAGTAATCGTTCTTGTATGCAGGTACAGGACCTGTGTTTCCCCCCTTCAATAGGCGTGGCAGAGGGGTTGGGAAGGCTTCTGGGAAAACACTTGCGACCAATCCTAGTTTATTGTCGTCCATTCCAGGAGCATTGAGTAAATTAACGATGAGCGAAAAATCAGGCAACTCAATCATGTCACGCTTCCAGTCTGGTTTCAAGGGATCGGGCGCGGTAGACGGCTCTCTCACAGCATATGCATCGTCGACGTGTGCTGATCGAAAATGATTCAGCAAATGAGGTAGGGTATAGAGCCTTCGGTCAGCGATAGGTGGCTGTGCGGAGTGTTGCTGATCCAATCCAGGGCCAGAGCCGGCCGTAACACACGTCTTACAAGCGAGTCCGTTTAGACTCCGCACTGGCCTCATCTTGGCATGATTATCGAGTCCATCGATGAACATGGCCAAGCTCGGCTCGTTGGTGAACGTCACGGCAAATCGTGAGGCGACCTGATGAATGACCACGTAGATTCGAACGCTTTGAGGGATGTCTTTTATGCCTGAAGTTCCAAACCAGACTTCACGAGCTTGCTTGGCTAACTCGTCCAACTGCTTTTGATATACGTCAGGGGCGAGACCCGAGGGATGCAGTGGAGCAGGTCTTGGGGGGTACGCGATTGGCTGGGGAGCCACTGCACCTGGGACGTAATAATGGCCGTTGGGATCGGAACCATAAGCGCTTGGTTGAGGGTATTCTTGGCTCTGAGCGAACGTAGGATACTGGGTTTGACCATACGGAGTGCCGTAGGTAGGGCCAGCTGGTTGGCCGTACTGAGGAGGTGGATAGCTGTTGTAGCTGTGGTTCGGAGTTGGGTATATGGGCTGTCCCTGGTAAGACACCCCTTGACCTTGCTCTGGCTGAGGCATCTGACCATAAGGCTGATAGGCCTGAGTGTGGGCATATGGATACATGCCGTTCTGAGGAGGCGCCGAATATTGTACAGGATAATTGTTAGGAGATGGCTGAACGCTATCGTATGCTTGTAGAGGTACCGGTAGAGGTGCACTGTGCTCTACTGGCTGACTGTATCCTCCATAGTACGGTGGTGCTTGCACGTCTCCGCTGGTAGGGGCTTGCATGGAGGGATTCACAGGCGTAGGGATTTTGTAGTAGGCAGCCTTGGCCGCACTTGGATTGGGGTTGAAGGGAGGATGCTCGGGCCACTCAGCGCGCCAATGGACCACTACGCTTCCCATGCTTAATGTGGTAGTGTGCTTCGCTGCAAAGTGCTGTACCACACCTTCGAATCCGTAGAACTTGAAGTTCCCGTCGCAGCCGTTGCAGAGGAATAGTTCTTTCTGATAATTCTCAGTCAGCGGTTTAACCTTTGTATCGAACAGCCACTTCATATTTTCTAGTATCAGTTTCCTGGTTGGCGGCTCGTTCGGCTGGTCGACTTTTACAGCTTCCCCTGCAGCTCGTGCGGCCTCATCTTCACGGGCTATGTCAGCGTAAAAGCGTTCTCGAACAAAGATCAGCACGTCTGCAGCAAATTTCGGGCAAGTGTCTTTGGAGACGCTGTCGCCATTAGACCAGTTTTCAGAAATGATCTCATCAGCCAGTGCGCCGATCTTATTACGAACAGGTGCTTGAACGGTATCCCACTCCCGATCAAGAGCTTCCTTGGTTTCTTTGAGCTGCGCTTCCTGTTGACGTCGTTGTTTGTACTCTTCTTGCAGTAATTCATCCTGTCGAATTTTCTCCGCTTCCTTCTTCTCAGCATACGGGCGCTGAGCAAGTAGTCGAGGCTTTAGGACTTCCCAAGCATGGTCCGTCAATGGCTGGGATATCTGAATTGCAGCCTGGAATGAATCCATGTGGTTCAGGATGTTTGAAGTGAGCGGTGGATCCAAATCCTCGCAGCGACGTTCAATCTCCGCTTTGCGCATAGCCTTTGCTTCGTTAACGTCGCGAATATTGCGTTCCGGCCGGGGCTGCGGATAAGGATTCATAGGCCGCTGAGGGAAACCATCATTGAATGGCACAGGGGCCGACCAGGGAGGCTGAAGGTTAACTAGAAACAGATTTGAGCTTCAGATTGGTTGTTCATAACCACGATGTAGACTTACGCGTTGCGCTCGTGACGGAGTATGTAGGATCCGGTGGGGCAGACGGTACAGAAGTCCCATATTCACCATTAGGCCCAGCGGATACTGAACCCAGCTGTGGTGTTGACCGGTCCGGATGCACTTCACCTTTGAAGAGATGGCCATTGACGCTACTTTTGGAAGCTACGCCATCGACTAATGCCTTGGGCGGAGGCCGCAAATTGATCTTTTTCAGGCCACCTTTGAATTCCCATTGTTCCCAACGGGTGGCATCATCTATGCGCGCCTTACCTTCTGTGGGGAGCCCTTTGAACCATTCTTCCGCGGACGCGGCGCCCAGGCTTCTTGCTTCGTTCAAGCGCTTTTTGATATCTTCAATATGCGGCTTGTAATAGTGTTTCTCCATCTTCAAAGGAGGAAGATGAGCCATGCCTTGCAGAGCAGCATTTGAAACGAAGTGGTTGGTCGCAGTCACGAACGCGAAAGGCAACGCAGATAGTAAGAAGTATGGGCAATCTGGTGAAACAAACAGGGCCGATTCCTAGCCAGAAGTTAGCGAGAAACAGTGAACCTACAACTTCTTCAGATCATCTCAAAGAGCACCTTTTCAGAACATTTGTGGAGACAAGGTCCGCAAGAGCGAACACCAAACGGCCAGATAACCCGTACCCCTTTATCGCCCGGGCCCGATTCTAATGGACTCTCTGAGCTAGTGGCGAAGTTCTGGACTTTGGCCTCTCCACAGATCTGGCATTGACGGCCACGGAGCAGTCTCATTCTTTCCAGCTCGCTCAAACCCAGCGTTGGCCTCGGCAAACCTGGAGCGAATCGCTTTCGGGACGCAGCCCAAACTTCGTCGGCACTTACAGGTCGGACCGCATGTCGGCTGTCCATGTCACGGCAGGCCGGTTCATTCGTGGCTGATGTAAGGTAGACGTAGAACGCACGATTGACACGCAACAAACGCCCAAGAAAAACCGGAGGAACGAAGGAGAAGATGTGTTGCCAGATCTCAACGGGAAGACCAGATGGCTGAGCATGGCTTATTCCATTCAATACTGGAGTTACCTGATTTTCCGTTTTGGGACGTTTGATCCGTAATGAATCGCTATCAGCGAGCTCATCCCTATTGGGCGTGGACCGCTGAACAACATCTACATCGAGTGTCTGCCGCGAATTGTGGGCATCCTGTGACCTTTGCGGATGAGACGGGTGTCTCTGATTATGTGGCAAAGTCTCTTCCAGGTCTTCGCGCTTGCGCTTTTGGGGTGCCATATTGGCCTGATCCTTTGAGGCCACTCGACTGGGTGGGCTCTGGGTACCCCCATTCGTAATTGTCCAGTCCCCTATGGCTCCGTTTATGTGGGACTCTGGAAGCCCTATCACGTCCTCGGAAGAACCTTGTTTACAGGGTGTCTGTTCACCGGATAATCTGGATCCTTTCTCTGCCGACGAGTTGGCTACCAGCTGATGGGAACCATCTTCACCGGCGTGCTCGGAAGGCGAATAGAGGTCCGAAGACGAGGCATTGCTATCTGGAGATGAAGACATTGCCGAGTCAAAATCTCATAGCTTTCAATCTGCCGGTCCCAACACCTGGCTTGCTATGGAGATTAGCGTAACAGTACAATGTACTGCCTGAAATGTAAGTCAGACGAAGATTTTTGATAGAGAGCGCGCGGGTACTTTGAAAGCGTGCAGCAGAGAAAGTAGGAATTAAAGCATGAACAGGAAGTCCCGAGGGGGTCTGGTCCAAAGACTGGGTCTAGCAGGTAACCTCGACCGGTGCGCCAGGATAGGAAGTTCGGAGAAGATGTAGAGACACGCAAGAGGGAGAGTGTCTCGTGAACGCTATGTAGCAGGGTAAAACAGGAGACTTAAAGCTTCTTCAGAGGGGCCAAGGTGGTCACATAGATGAGAGTGCGCAAGAAGGGTGAGAATGTGAGGCAACCAATTGTTGCAAGTCTCTTCGCCCTAATTTCCTTAGCGTACTGGCAGAATAGGGGACCGGCTACAGCCTTGGCAGTCGCTAGGCCGCGCCCGAGCTGACTGAACGCTGCCTTGCCTGCTGCTACCAGACAATACATTTGCGTCTGAACAGGTATTTGATGGCACTCGAGGACCTTCCAAGTACTCCGCTAGACGTCTCTAAGATATCCGCTTTTGCAGGCTAGCTTTGCCCTACGTATACTGCCCACAATGGCCACATTGAATCTCTCCACCAACGGCCCTTCAATATCAAAGAGTTACCAGTCCATAGTCAACGCTCCACCAGCTTCTGGTGCTGCGGCGAAATCAGCGACATTTGGACAATGGGCTGTGTTTTCTGTCTCCGCCCCTCTCGCAAACGCATTCCAGCAAGGTTTGGGTGGGAAGGAAAGCGTTCTCAAAGTTCAAAGTACAGGCGGTCAGTAGCAGCTTCACTCCTCTACGCTAGACCTTCGCTAAGAGGCTGCAGAGGGTGAACTGATAGATCTAATTGATGAGTTTTCCGACGGTCGAGTCCAATTCGCCTTTGTCAAGGTCAATGATCCAAACACGACGTTGCCCAAGTATGTTCTCATAGGATGGTGCGGTGAAGGGGTTCCAGAACGCACAAAAGGGTACTTTACCAGCCATCTAGCATCAGTCTCGAAGGTTTTACATGTGAGCAACAACATTATCTCCGCTTGAGCAAAGAGAATTGCTGAATGCTCCCAAGGGTTATCATGTGCAAATTACCGCGCGCTCAGAACGAGACCTTACTCCGGAGTCCATTGTGCAAAAAGTGTCGGATGCTTCTGGTTCAAAGTACTCTGGTAGCTCTACACCTTCGAACAGTGGCCCACCTCCACCAGTCTCCTCGAAACCTGCCTTCAATCCAACACGAAGTAGTGGGGCTGCGGGAGGTTTCAACCCTCTAGCGTCCAGAAATCGTACAGGACCATCAAGAGACCAGAATGTCGACGAAGACGGATGGGGCCAGGATGCTCCTCAGGTTACGCGGACACAGCTCGAGAAGGTCCAATCCGCGTATCAGCCAACAAAAGTTAATATGAAAGAGTTGACCTCGCAAAAGCCGGAGCCATCGCGCTTCAATGGTACTGGGGACAACCACCAAGAGAATGCTAGTGATGTTGTCAGAGGCGGATATCAGCCGGTTGGAAAAGTGGACATCTCTGCGCTTCGAAGACAAGCGCAAGGAAGTGGAAACACGAAGGATGATAGGCCAGAGACTGTTAAAGGAGCCTACGAGCCTGTTGGTAAGGTCGATATCGCGGCTCTTCGAGCACGGGCGCAAGCACCGGCTGGAAGTGCCGCGTCACCTCCTGGCAAGATGTCACCTTCCGCCACAGGAACGTCAACGCGGAGCAGTGAGCCTGAGGAACAGAGATCGTTACCCGATCGTTCTGCTCCTTTTCAAAGCTCCGAGCGACTTACAACTCTTCCGAAACCAAAGGTGGCCAACAGATTCGGTGCTGGTGCAAGCAATTTCACTGGCACAAAGGCTCCAACACCAGGCGGCTTTGGCCTTGAGTCAACGCAGAAACCTGCTGCTCCACCTGTGGGCATAAGCAAATCATTCGCAGATCATGGTGGGAAAACACCGGCTCAACAATGGGCGGAAAAGAAAGCTCGGGAGCGAGGCCTTAGTGGAGCGACCGAAAATCAGCCTGCCGCTTCTGGTGCACCTTCGCCGATGAAGAGCCAGACGTCGGGTGGCGGAGAGTGGAAGAGTGGATATACAGGCAAATCTTGGGCTCCAGTAGGGACCACACGAACAGGCCCATCCGCCGGCAGCATGGAGCAACAGCGTACGGGCCCGCAAGAAGAATCTGAAGAGCAAGCATTGGCCTCTCCCGCTGGGGGCATCAGCTCCATCCGTGATCGCTTTAAGGGCGCACCACCAATGGGCGCCGCCAATATTGGAGACAGTCGTAGTCCGCCAAGTCCTCCACCCCTCGACACCTCCAACAAACCCAACGCAAGCCGAGGTGTCCCCATCCCCGGCCTTCCTCAGAGACCTCAACGAGTGCCCCAAGAAGAGGAGGAGGAGGAAGAACGAGAAGCCCCGCGCATGCCAACGCCACCTCCCCAACCGCCTCGGAGTCCAACCCCTCCCACTCCCCCTGTGGTATCCGGCTCCCCAATCCGGCTCGCCATGCCCGTCGGCCGCGGACAAGCGCCCACCGAAATTGAAGACGCGCGAGAAGAGCAATTCTCTCCTCCCCCATCCATGCCCGCGCGCTCTCTCGCCGCGCAAGTCCCGCACGAAGACGACCTCACCGACGACACCCCGCACTACGACCCGGCCCGCGGTGCAGGCCAAGCCGCAGCCGTGGCCTCCTTCGGCGAGGAAGCCGCCGAGCGCGCCGGACCCCATGCACCCGCTCCTGACGGCGGCAAGCGTGCATTGGTACAGTATGACTACGAAAAAGCGGAGGACAACGAGCTGGAGCTGCGTGAGGGCGAGTACGTCACTGACATCGACATGGTAGACGAGGATTGGTGGATGGGCCGCAACGCCCATGGCGAGACGGGGCTTTTCCCTGCTGCCTACGTTGAGCTCGCTGAAGAAGAGGAGCAGCATGGAGGTGCCGCACCGGCGCCGACGGCGGATATCCCACATGAGAGTGATCTGCAGGCGCATGCGGGCGTGACGCAGGGGCATACGGCGACGGCGCTGTATGACTATGAGGCTGCGGAGGGCAATGAGCTAACGTTCCCGGAGGATGCGAAGATCACCAATGTGGTATGTACTCCCTTTTCAGTACCTCTAGGGCTTATGCTTACGGATTCTGATAGGAGTTCCCGGACGAAGACTGGTGGAGTGGTGAGTACGATGGGCAGAGCGGGTTGTTCCCAGCGACTTATGTCAAATTGGACGAGTGAGCCGAGTGTTAAAAGAAACGTATCTCTAAGCTGTAGCTAGCAGGTCATCGAAAAAATAAAATGAAATAGCAGGCTAAAATCCACGCGCTACTGGACATATCCTTTGGGTGAGGACCCTTAGCTGAAGAGGCAGACAGCCAAAGCGTTGATTCAGAGAGACTATAGTTCAAAGCGAAGATTCAGTAACTTTCTCGCCAAGGTAGAGTACACACCCATCCTTGCCTGCGCGTGGAATAGCGTCTTGTAAAGCCCATCACCACAACCCATAAACACCACCAGCACCGTCCCATCTCCACCAGCTACTCACTCATCATCAGATCTTCCGCTTAGCAAGAAACCATCCCAAACCTCCCACACTATCTCCCATCCCAATATCTACACATCCATTCATCCACCCATTTCCCTCCACTCCGCGCCTTCCCACCCTCACCTTACTGCTCCTCATGCTCACTATAAAAGAACTCCGCCCCCACAGCCCGCAAGCCATTCTCCTCAGCCCACTCCTCCACTCCCTTCCCCTGCTCCCCATAGCCCCAATGCGGCCTCTCCTTCGGCTTCTGCAGTTCTCGACTCCGCTTCCCCTCCTCCGGCGCCAGCAACACAAAGACGTACCTATGATACCCCGTCTTCGGTGGCGGTGTGGGAGGGAGATACTCCATTATCTCCGTGAGATTCTGTTTCCCCTGCCCCTCCTTCTCCGCCAGCACGAAATGCGGAAAGTCGGTCATGGCAGCCAAAGCGGAGGAGGTGGTGGTTAATGTCAGGCCTGTGATGATCCAGTGACACATCTGCGCCTTGATGGGCTCGGCGCGGGACGTGGCATCCGGGTCGGTGAGCACGAGCGTGTAGGTTGTATTTTTTAGGGTGGGCGAGGGGGTTGCGGAGAGAGAGCTGATGGTGAAGAGGGGGGATGTGGTGACGTTGGAGGGGGGAAGGGTGTTGCCGAGGGAGACGTGGTCGTGGGTGGAGGGGTAGAGGAGGTGGAGGCGGAGGGTGGGGGTGAAGGTTGGGGGGAGGACGTCCGGGATGATGGAGGCTTTGAGGAGTCTTGGGGGGAGGGAGGGGGGGGGGGGGGGGGGGGGTTAGTACGT